>Ga0316207_10002610_pt1 | contig 18139 bp, 10 predicted proteins | sample 6weekpyrite_MG_FD_204943 | JGI IMG/M metagenome (GOLD analysis project Ga0316207, IMG submission 204943) | Microbial mat bacterial communities from mineral coupon in-situ incubated in ocean water Damariscotta River, Maine, United States -... | ecosystem: Environmental > Aquatic > Marine >...
AATTGGTTGGTCAAGTACTCGAGGCCTCACCAGAGTTATTTCTAGTTCAAGATTCTTCTGATACGGCATCGCTGAAAGCCGGTATTTTGCTTACCAATTTGGCGGAATTAATCAATGGCTACAACGGTTACATTAGTGGTCGTCTCGCGTTATGGATTGGTGCTTTCTTCGGTTTTATTACGGTCATGTTATTACTGATAATGGGTTACGTGATTACCAGTGATGCGAAGAAACGTCAGGCTGAGGCGGAAGGTGCAACCAAACGAAACCAAGATGCGATTATGCGTCTATTGAATGAAATGGGTGACTTGGCTGACGGTGACTTAACTGTTGTCGCAACCGTATCAGAAGATGTAACCGGCGCGATTGCTGACTCTATTAACTTCACAACAGATTCATTGCGTACCTTGGTTACTTCGATTAACGATGCATCAATTCAAATGTCATCAGCCTCACAAGAAACACAGGCAACAGCGATGCACCTTGCTGAAGCATCCGATCATCAAGCTCAACAAATTACGGGTGCGAGTACGGCCATTAATGAAATGGCTGTTTCAATTGAAGATGTATCAAAAAATGCTGCTGAATCCTCTGAGGTTGCGAGACGCTCGGTAACAACGGCGCGAACTGGTTCAGAAACAGTACAAGATACGATTAATGGTATGGACACGATTCGTGAGCAAATCCAAGAAACATCTAAACGTATTAAACGACTTGGTGAAAGTTCGCAGGAAATTGGTGACATCGTTGAATTGATTAACGACATTGCTGATCAAACCAACATTCTCGCATTGAACGCAGCAATTCAGGCGGCGATGGCGGGTGAACAGGGTCGTGGTTTCGCGGTGGTTGCGGATGAAGTCCAGCGACTTGCGGAACGTTCATCACATGCGACCAAGCAGATTGAAGCTTTGGTTAAAACGATTCAAACGGATACCAAAGAAGCGGTTATCTCAATGGAACAAAGTACCTCGAACGTGGTGGCAGGAGCCAAGTTGGCAGAGGATGCGGGGCAAGCTCTATCAGAAATTGAAGGTGTATCGACACAGCTTTCAGATTTGATTAACAACATTTCTGATACAGCGCATCAACAGGCTGGTGCCGCAAGTAATATCTCTGAAACCATGAACGTGATTCAGGAAATTACAACACAGACATCAGCAGGTACCAATGAAACAGCGACATCGATTGGTAACCTTGCAGAACTTGCGAACGAGCTGCGTAAATCAGTAGCTGGCTTCAAGTTGCCAGATTAATAATCAGCCCTTTTATTAAGCAGTTGACTGGGACGAAATGATGGCAAATGCAGCGTGGTCAGGAGTCGAATCCATGCCTTCTATGGAAGACGACCATTACCTTGAATGGAAACTCCTCCTTGAGGAGCGTACGGGTATGATATTGCCTGATGAACGCCGCTCATTTCTGACTACAAGTTTGGGTATTCGTATGCGCGAAATCGGTTTTCGTAGCTATAAGGAATACTACAATTTCATATTAGATGGTCGCGAAGGTGCAGTTGAATGGACAACCTTGGTTGATCGATTGACGGTACATGAAACACGTTTTTTCCGTCATATGTCATCTGTCAAAATGATTCGAGAATTACTGTTGCCTGAATGGATGAGTCAAGATGAGTTGCCTAAAACACTAAATGTATGGAGTGTTGGTTGCTCAACTGGTGAGGAGGCTTTTACCCTTGCGATGTTGCTTGATGATTTCAGAGACACAGATAACGCTGATTATTATTATGCGGTGACCGCTTCAGATATCAGCATGGCATCGCTCGCCACTGGACGAAAAGGTGTTTTTCATAGCCGAAAATTACAAGATGTAGATGATGCTATGCGTAGAAAATATTTTACGCGTGTTGATGACACACATTTTCAAGTTAGGGACGACATTCGTAAGCGAGTTTGTTTTGCACAACTCAATGTTTTGGAAATGGAGCGTAGGCCATTTGGCAAAATGCATATGATTTTTTGCCAAAATATGTTGATTTATTTTGATCGTGAACGCCGTATAGAGATTTTGAATAACCTTGTTGAATACCTAGAGCCAGGTGGTGTGTTAATTCTCGGTGCGGGAGAAATATTGGGTTGGAATCCGCCTACATTAGAGAAAATTGTATTTAACGATACGCTCGCTTTTCGGCGTTTAGCCGCAGTGTAAAGAAGAAGGCAGAGAACGTTTAATTATGTCTGACAGTTACGACTACAGTACGCTCACTTGGGTTAAAAGTGAAATAGACGAAACGCTTGATCAAGCAAGGCAGGCGTTGGAAGCCTATGTCGAAAACACCGATGACGAAGCCCAATTACAGTTCTGTATAAATCATATTCATCAGGTGCACGGCACTTTGAAAATGGTTGAGTTGTACGGTGCAGTAATGATCGCTGAAGAAATGGAAAATCTTGCGATTGCTGTGCAGGAAGACAAAATAAGCAAGAAAGAAGATGCTTACGATATCCTGATGCGGGCGATTTTGCAGTTACCAGATTATCTAGAACATCTACAATCTGGTCGACAAGATGTGCCTTTGGCGGTTTTACCACTGCTTAATGATATGCGCGCTATTTGCGGACAAAGTCTATTATCTGAAAGCGCCTTCTTTTCCCCCGATCTATCAGTCGATATTCCTGATATTGCTGAACCGAACAAAGAGCAAGACATTGCCATATTAGCTAAGAAATTACGCCACAATTATCAAATGGGTCTGGTTAGCTGGTTTCGAGATCGTGACGTAGAGCGCGCACTCAATCAGATCATAAATGTTGTTAGTCAGCTTAGAAAAGCCGCAGAGCAGAAGCCTGTTGCACAATTATTGTGGGTTGCAGAGGGCGTTATTGAAGCATTGATTGATGATGGTTTAACGCCGAGTGTGTCTTCTAAATTATTATTGGGTCAGGTTGACCGAGAAATCAAAAAGCTCATTGATGGCGGCGAGCAAGCGATCATTGATGAACCCCCCGTTGAATTAATTAAGAATCTACTTTACTACGTTGCTACAGCAACGAGCATGGGTGATAAGGTACAAGAATTATCGAAGGCATTTAAGCTAGATGAATTATTATCTGGTCGCGATGAAGATGAAGAGTCAAGCGGTGGCCTGAGTGCAGTTAACACAGAGGTAATGGAAACTGTTACAGCTGCAGTGAAAGAAGACATTGCACGAATTAAAGATGAAATTGATATTTATATTCGTACTAGTGAACAAGACACTGACTCGTTGGTATCGGTTAAGGATGCGTTAAAGAAAGTAGCAGATACTTTAGGCATGATTGGCTTAGGCACGCAGCGAAATGTTGTAGTTGAACAGGCTGAAGTCATTGCAGCAATTATGGACGGTCGTGTTGCGCCTAGTGATGACACCTTTATGGAGATGGCTAGCGGCTTTCTATTTATTGAATCTAGCCTAGCTGAACTTGGTGGCAAGAATAGTGCTGGCGAGGAACATGGAAATGTAATTCTTGAAGGGCTTAAACGTTTGCAAGATGGTTCTTCAAATGAGCCGTTACAGCCAGCGGCTGGTTTCTTACAGGACAATGAGCAACGTGAGTTGCTTAAGGTCGTTATTAAAGAAGCTAAGGCAGATATGTCTCGCGTTAAAGATGCGATTGTTTCGTTTGTAACCGCACCGTGGGAGCATGAACTCTTGTCTGAAGTGCCTCAATTGAATAGGCAAGTTCGTGGCAGTATGTCGATGTTGTCACTAGACCATGCCGCAGAATTATTGTCGGCGTGTAATGAATACATTTGTAATGAGTTAATTGCTAAGAAAGACATACCTGATCAGCCAACATTAGAAAACTTGGCCGATGTAATTACGAGTATTGAATATTATTTAGAAGCATTAGACGAAGAACGCAGTGACCGCGATGAAATTCTAGAATTGGCACGCCAGCGAGTTGTTAAGTTGGGCTACCCGATTGAGTCTGATATAGGTGAGGCAGGTGAAGTTGAAACCTTGGATGTCACGCCTATTGTTGAAGAATCACAGGCAACACAGGAAGAGCCTAGCCAGGAAGCAGCAGAAGCTAAGATAACTTCTGAAGAATCAGCTGCCACTGCGAGTGTAACTGAATCATCTTCAGACAGAAAACATACTAACGCTGCTAGTGTATTAGCAGACGATGATAACGATATAGATGAAGAAATTCTTGAAATCTTCTTTGAAGAAGCTGAAGAAGAAATGGAGTCGTTGTCTGTACAGTTTCCAAAATGGAAAGCAAACCCTGAAGACGAAGATGCGCTTGGGATTGTTCGTCGCTCATTTCATACCTTAAAGGGTAGTGGGCGAATGGTCGGTGCAACTGAGATTGGTGAGTTTGCATGGGAATTCGAAAGCGTTCTGAATCGCGTTATTGATCACACTCTCCCAGTTACGCCAGGTTTAATAAGTTTGGTTGAGAAGGCACTTAATGCCTTGCCACATGTTATTGCTAAATTTAAAGGTGAAGAGGCAGATGATGTTGATGTAGAAGCATTAAAGGATGAAAGTCATCAACTTACTAAAACAGGCCGACTATCACGCCTTGAAGCGGGTGAAATGGAAGTGCCAAGTGAGGGTGAAGGCCCATCCGTTATAGCGAGCAAGGAAAGTGTCGCAGTAACCAAGATGGTAACACCAGTAGAAGTTAAGAATGAGATAGAAGTACCCAAGGGGATTGATCCGGTTCTTTTGGAAATATTTACTAAAGAATCCAATAGACATTTGGGTGACATCCACTCTTTTATTGAGCAATGCATAGGTCAAGAAGAAAACTGTCGTATTAATGATGATTTGATTCGTGCGGTACATACTTTGCACGGCAGCTCACATATGGCTGGTATCACCGATGTGGCTGAGGTAAGTAGTTTGATGGAGAAGTACGTCAAACTACTAAACGTTAATAACTCTAGTGTTACTGACGATATGATTGAGCTTGTGAAGGAGTTCTCAGCCGCAATAGACAAACGCGTCGGCGAACTAGCGTCAGAAGATGCGAATGATGATTATAAAGATGATTTACTGAAAAAAATAATAACATTTTATGATAAAGAAATTGAGCTTCTCGAATTATCAGCAGGAACACTTGGCGGAGAATCAGCAGAAGAGGTAGTGATTCCAGTCTCCCCAAGTGATGAAATAACTTTAGAAGAACCAGAAGATGATTTTGATGAAGAGTTACAGGGGATCTTCATTGAGGAAGCCATTGAGATTCTTGATGCAAGCGAAGTCACTTTACAAAATTGGATTAATAATCAAGATAACAAAGAGCTAATAGGGCAGCTACAACGAGAAATACACACTTTAAAGGGTGGTGCTCGTATGGCTTCTATCGAGCCAATGGGCGATTTAAGCCACAGCCTTGAGACGATGATTATCGCAATCGATGAGGGTCGTACTGAGATATCAACAGCTTTATTTGATTTGGTCCAGCAAGCCCATGACCAACTTGTAGTTATGTTGGATCAGGTGAAGTCTAAACAAGCAATTGATGAGAAGAAGGACCTAATTGCTAAGTTAGATCTTCTAACAGAAGGCAAGACATTAGATGAACTAGAAGCTCAGATAGAAGAAACAGTGGTTGAGGAGCCTGTCGTTGAAGAGACAGACGCTGCGCCTGAGCCCGAGGTTAGTATAAGTGAAGCCCCTGTCTCCGATGATGTTGTTGCTGAATTTCCTGTTGCTGAACAAGAAGCAGACGAGGAAGAAATTATCATTATGCCGGATCTACCGGCGCAAGTTGTGGAGACAGCAACTGAGCAAGTTGCTGATGTAGCCGCTGAGTCAGAGAAACAAGCCACCGGCAGATTACAGCACGAACAAATACGTGTGCGTGCCGATTTACTTGATAACCTCGTTAATTTTGCTGGCGAAGTTAGTATTTATCGTTCGCGTATTGATCAGCAGGTGGGTGCTTTTGGTTACAACTTAACTGAAATGGAACAGACGATTAGCCGTGTGCGAGAGCAGTTGCGCCGTTTCGAAATTGAAACCGAAACACAGATCATGTATCGATTTGAAGGTGCAGGTGAAAGTAGTGAAAGTTTTGATCCATTAGAAATGGATCGCTTTTCTAACATGCAACAGTTATCTCGTTCTTTGTTGGAATCATTGAATGATTTAACGAGTATTCAAGGATTGTTAGAGAATCAGACCAATGAAGCAGAAACACTGCTTTTACAACAATCTCGAATTAATACGGAGTTACAAGAAGGTCTCATGCGGACACGCATGGTTCCGTTCAGTACGCATACGCCACGATTACGACGTCTTATCCGTCAAACAAGTAGTGAAGTAAAGAAAGACATTAATCTTGTTATCGTTGGTGAAAATGATGAAATGGATCGAAGTGTACTAGATCGAATATTGCCAGCATTAGAGCATATGTTACGCAACTCTGTTGATCATGGTTTAGAAACAAAAGCAGAACGTAAGAAAACAACTAAACCAAAAACCGGCACTATCCTGATTGATCTTAAGCGCGAAGGATCAGAAATTGTTATACGAATAAGCGATGATGGTAAGGGCATTAATTTAGAATCAATTCGGGAAAAAGCACGTGAACGTGGTCTGATGAAGGCGGATTCTGACCTCACAGATAAAGAGGTATTGCGCTTCATATTAGAATCAGGTTTTAGTACTGCTGCGAAAGTGACACAACTTTCTGGGCGTGGCGTCGGCATGGATGTTGTGAACAGTGAAGTTAAGCAATTAGGCGGTAGCCTGCAGATTGATACAGTTGAAGGCAAAGGGACTAAATTTACAGTTAGATTACCTTTAACGCTTTCTGTTAATAAGGCGCTATTGGTAAATGTTGGTGAAGATATTTATGCAATCCCACTTTCATCAATTGACGGCGTAGTGCGTGCGACACATGAAGAGTTAGAAGGTTTCTATAATAGTAGTGAACCACGTTACCAATATGCAGGTAATTCATATCGTTTCATGCACCTTGGTTCTCAACTAGGACTTAACCGGCCTATTTTGCCTGGAGCAGGACGTCATCTACCTGTTTTGTTAGCACGTGCAGGTGACCACCGCATTGCTTTACAAGTTGAGGCTTTGATGGGAAGTCGTGAAATTGTTGTGAAGTCAGTAGGACCACAAATTAGTACCGTTCGAGCGATTTCAGGTGCAACAATTCTGAGTGATGGTAGTGTGGCTCTTATCCTCGATGTCGGCGCATTGGTTTACATGGATATTACTAAAGCCATTGTACAAGCTGATGAAGCAATAGCCGAGAGTGAGGTTAAGAAGGTTGTAACGAAGGGTCAGATAACTGTAATGGTTGTTGATGATTCAATTACCGTACGCAAGGTGACAACTCGGTTACTTGAAAGAAATAATATGAATGTAATCACAGCTAAAGATGGTGTGGATGCAGTTTCTGTATTACAAGAACAAATTCCAGATGTATTCTTACTCGATATTGAAATGCCACGTATGGACGGTTATGAATTAGCTACGCATATCCGTAATGATGATGTGATGAAGAATACGCCCATTATTATGATTACTTCACGAACGGGCGACAAGCATCGCCAACGTGCAATGGATATTGGCGTAAACCGTTATATGGGTAAACCATTCCAAGAAGTGGATTTATTGCAAAATATTACTGAGATCTTGGATGAGTAGTGCGGAGATGACCGCAGTTTTTGAAACTAGCCAGTCATTACGCGTTGCGATCTTATCGGACTCTGATAAGCAAAGAGCCAATCTAAAAGCATTAATAGAGATAGGTGGCATGAATGTTGTTGCAGAACAACGTTTATGTGCAGCATCTATTAGGGCACTTGATGCTAAACAGACCGATGTGCTCTTGGTGGATATGGATGATGATGGCGAGCATGAACTCGATTTTTTAGATGAATTACTAGACTCGCCCATTCCTATTTTATTTAATGATGCCTCATCAACGAGAATGAAGGCCGCGCAGAGGGATAGTGACTGGGGGCGAAACTTAACAAAAAAACTGGCAAGTACTGCCGGTGAACCTGTATTAGAGGCAAGTGACAATCAGAAAGATATTGTTAAAGATGATCCGGTTATACGATCGATAGACGAAACGATTATTGAACATGAACCGGTTCTAGAGACATCAACTGAATATATGGTTGAAGCCGAGTATCTTGAAGAGATTGAGCAAGACGCATTACATCGTGCTGAAGATGAAATAAGTCATGAAACTAAAGATATAGATGTAGCAGCACAACCCACAATGACTGCTGGTGTTGCAGCGCGTAATGTTTGGGTGATTGGGGCATCAATAGGTGGACCACAATCTGTGAAGCGTTTCTTTTCGCATATTCAAACACGTCTACCAGTTGCATTTGTTTTAGCACAACATATTGGTAGTAATTTTGTTTCTTTGCTGGCAAAACAGTTAGATAAAGTGAGTGGTATGAAGGTAGTCGCAGCAAGCGAAGGCCATTTGCTAAAACATAATGAGGTCGTCATTGCGCCAACCTCTGAACGTATTACTTTAGATAAAAATGGCTATGTTCGTTTGAAGCCACTTGAGGCAAAAAGTATTTATACGCCATCGATAGACACGGTAATGACAGACGTGTCGATGCGTTATGGCGTACATACGAGTTCCATTATGTTTAGTGGAATGGGTAATGACGGTGTTCGAGGCTCACAATTAATTGCAGCGCGAGGTGGGCGGGTATGGGCACAAGACGCAGATAGTTGCGTTATTAGCAGTATGCCCGATTCGACCAGGCGAGCAGGTATAGTGGGTTTTAATGGAACACCTGAAGAGCTTGCAGAACAATTGACCGATTATTTTGAATCGCATACTAGATAGTAGGGATAGGTAGGAGCAAAGTTATGGGACAAATTGCAAAGCACGTAGCAAGTCAGATTTTATCTCTAAATGGAGAGCGTGTAATTTTACCCAATACAGCGGTTGCTGAGATTATTCCTTACGTCAGTGTAGATTCTTTATCTGAGAATTTAAAAAAAGATGCACCAACGTGGTTGTTAGGCATGATCGCCTGGCGAGGCGTCTCTGTTCCCTTATTAAGTCTGGAAACTATTTTAGGAAGCGACTACGAACAAGCAGGTAAGCGTTCAAGTATCGCCATTATTAATGCAGTAGGCACTGTTGCAGGAGCGCCTTTCTTTGCGATCGTAACGCAAGGTATTCCACGGTTATTACATGTTTCTGACGGTACATTGAGTTTAATAGAAGAGAGTGGGGATGATAATAAAGCGGTGGCATGTCATGTCGTATTGGACGGTGATGTTGCTGTAATCCCGGATATGGATGTGATTGAAGCAATGTTGAAAGATGTTTTTGAGATAAAGAAAAAAAAGCCTGCTAGCAAGAAAAAGACAACAAGTAAGAAGAAAAAGTAGTCTCCTACGCTTTACTTTAGATCACCCCATAAAACCTGCATTGCACTAACAGCCGCGATTGCTGCTGTTTCGGTGCGAAGTATTCTTGGACCTAGTTGCACACCTTGATAGTCATTGGCATGAGCCAGTTCACGTTCTCTATCACTGAAGCCACCCTCGGGGCCAATAAGTAAACTTAGTTCGGTTGAAGTCGTAGTGACTGAGGTTAATGAGTTATCTGATTGGGGATCAAGAAAAAGACAGCAACCTTGTTGGATGCTTGAAATAAAATTATCAAAGAATTGAGGGGTGGCAATCTTAGGGATACTATTTCGTCCACTTTGTTCACAGGCGCTACGCACTATACCTTGCCAATGTCTAAGGCGTTTCTCTAAACGATCTCCTTTTAAACTCACGGTACAGCGTTCAGTGAAGAGTGGAATGATGCGGTTTACACCAAGCTCGGTAGCTTTTTGTAAAGTGAAATCCATGCGCTCGCCACGCGAAATACCCTGTATCAAGGTGATGTTTAAAGGGGATTCATAATCATTAGATTGAAAATCACCAATTTCAAGTTGTGCTTCACGTTTACTTAGTTTGCTAATGGTTGCTTGAAACTCACCACCTTGACCATTAAAGACCGATAATTTCGCATTTACCTTTAGGCGAAGTACATTAGCCAAATAATTTAATGGTTCGCCACTGATAGTAATATTTTTGTTGGCAGCAAGAGGCGTATCGAGATATAAGCGAGAAACTCTCATATTAATCGGCCGTGGCGATGTTAATACCCTCGATAGCGATACGTGCCATGAGATCTATTTCATCATTGTTAATAATGTAAGGTGGCACGAAGTAAACTACATCGCCAATTGGTCTAAGTAACACATTGTTTTTAAGTCCATGTTTATACACCTCTAGACCATGACGTTGTTTCCAGTCATAGGCCTCTCTAGTAGTTCTATCTTTAACCATTTCCATTGCGAGAACCATACCGTGTTGGCGTATCTCGGCAATGTGTGGATGATCTTCGAGTTCAGTGACCGCTTGACGCATATAGGCTGACTTTATTTTATTATTTTCAATTACATTATCAGACTCAAAAATGTCTAATGTGGCCAAAGCCGCTCTACAGCCAAGTGCATTACCTGTATAGCTGTGTGAATGCATAAAGCCTGTGAGGTTTGTGTAATCGTCGTAGAAGGTAGAGTAAATTTTTTCACTCGTGAGCGTAGCCGATAAGGGCAGGTAACCACCCGTTAGCCCCTTACCTATACATAGAAAATCTGGACTGATAGAGCCCTGCTCACAAGCAAATAGACTGCCGGTGCGGCCAAATCCAACTGCAACTTCATCGGCAATTAGATGAACATCATACCGATCACAAGCCTCTCGTAGCATAGATAAATAAATTGGGTCGTACATGCGCATACCACCAGCACACTGAATTAATGGCTCTACAATAACGGCACAACATTCATCAGCATGTTGTTGTAGGGCATTTTCCATTTCAGAGAAAATACGTACTGAATAATCATGGCATGACTCACCCGCTTCACGGTAATAACAATCAGGTGATTTGACGGTGATTGTGTCCAGCATCAATGGGCCATAGGTATCGTTGTATAGTTTAACGTTACCCATCGATAATGCGCCGAGTGTTTCACCATGGTAGCTGTTGCTTAAACTAATGAAGCGTTTTTTATTGTGTAGCCCGAGGTTATGCCAGTAATGGAAACTCATTTTCAAGGCTACTTCAACGGCGGAGGATCCATTATCGGCATAGAAACATCGTTGTAAACGATCAGGCGTTAGCGCAATGAGGCGTTCAGATAATTCAATAACCGTTTCGTGCGTGAAACCAGCTAGCATGACGTGCTCGAGTGTATCAAGTTGCTGCTTTAGGGCATCATTGATGCGTGGGTTGCAATGTCCAAAGAGATTCACCCACCAGGAACTAATAGCATCGATATAACGGTTACCATCAAAGTCTTCGAGCCACACGCCACGGGCGCTTTTAATAGCAGTAACAGGAAGTTGTTCATGATCTTTCATCTGTGTGCAGGGGTGCCACAGCACAGATAAATCGCGTTCTTTGAGTGTTTTGTTATCCAAGATTGAGTTCGTGCCAAAGCCTAACAGTCGGTTCAGCTCGATTCATGGAATAGAAATGAAGCCCCGGCGCACCAGCATCTATAAGTTGTTCACACAGCTGTAAGGTTACGTCAAAACCAAAAGCGCGAATTGAATCAAGGTCATCACCATAACCTTCAAGGCGGGTAGTAATCCAGCGAGGTATCTCTGCTCCACAACTAGCAGAAAAACGCGCGAGTTGTTTGTAATTAGTGATTGGATAAATTCCAGGAACGATAGGGATTGTGACACCTAAACGCTCACTATCCTCAACGAAACGTGCCCAAGCATCTGCATTATAGAAATACTGCGTAATAGCTGCATCAGCACCGGCCTCAGCTTTACGGGAGAAGTGCAGTAGTTCATCTTGCATGTTGTTTGATTGGGGGTGCATTTCTGGATAAGCAGCCACTTCAATATGAAAGTGCGTACCCGTTTCTTTGCGAATAAATTCAATTAATTCATTGGCAAATTGGAATTCACCTGGATCTTCCATGCCCTCTGGAAGATCGCCACGCAGAGCAACAATACGTGATACACCCGCGTTTTTATATTGCTGTAATAAACCTGAGATCTTTTCTCTAGTTGAACCAATGCAGGTGATATGTGGCGCAGCACTAATACCGTGCTGCATAATGGTTTGAATGGTTTCAAAGGTACCATCCTGAGTTGTGCCGCCGGCACCATAGGTGCAAGAGATATAATCTGGATTGAGTTTCTTTAACTCAATTAGAGTTGCTTCAATATTTTCCTTGCCCTTATCTGTCTTGGGTGGAAAAAATTCGCAACTAAAAGAATGATTGTTAGTATTGGTCATTTTTAAGTCCGTGAGGAGAGGGAGGAAAGGTGAAAGGAGCCTCCTTACACTTTATCCTCCCGCGCCTAACGTTAGTAGCGATAATGCTCGGGCTTGAATGGACCTTCAACCGATACATTAATGTAGTCAGCTTGTTCTTTAGTCAAGGTACTTAAGTGTGCACCAACTTTTTGTAAATGCAAACGAGCTACTTTTTCATCAAGCACTTTTGGCAGAATGTAAACTTGGTTCTCGTAGCTTTCCGAATTCTTATAAAATTCAATTTGTGCCATGACTTGGTTAGTGAAGGAAGCAGACATAACGAAACTTGGATGACCGGTTGCGCAACCTAAGTTAACCAAACGGCCTTTCGCTAATACGATAATCTTTTTACCATCAGGGAAGATGACGTGATCAACCTGTGGCTTGATTTCAGACCACTCGTATTTTTCAAGTGAAGCAATGTCAATTTCAGAGTCGAAGTGGCCAATATTCGAAACGATAGCTTCGTTCTTCATCTTCGTCATGTGGTCATGATTAATCACATTCATATTACCGGTTGTGGTCACAAAGATATCACCTTGTGAACAGGCTTCGTTCATGTCAACGACGCGGTAACCTTCCATTGCTGCCTGCAAAGCACAGATAGGATCGATTTCGGTAACCCAAACTGTTGCGCCCATACCTTTGAATGCTTGTGCACAACCTTTGCCAACATCGCCGTAACCTAAGACAACGGCAACTTTACCTGCAATCATAACGTCTGTTGCGCGTTTGATTGAGTCGATGAGAGATTCACGACAACCATATAGGTTATCGAATTTAGATTTAGTTGCAGAGTCATTCACGTTCATAGCAGGGAAAAGGAGTTCGCCTTTTTCTTGCATTTCATATAAACGATGCACGCCAGTCGTTGTTTCTTCGGTTACACCTTTTACGCTTGTAGCAATATCTTGCCAAGTCGTTGAACCATCAGAAATCGTACGACGCAATACATTAAGCACTTCTTTGTATTCTTCGTTGTCATCATCTTTGGTTGCAGGAATTGCGCCAGCCTTTTCAAACTCAACACCTTTATGTACGAGCAAGGTTGCATCGCCACCGTCATCGAGAATCATGTTCGGGAGTTTACCGTCAGGCCAGATTAATGCTTGCTCAGTGCACCACCAATACTCTTCTATGGTTTCACCTTTCCAGGCGAATACAGGAATACCTTGAGCTGCAATAGCAGCAGCAGCATGATCTTGGGTTGAAAATATATTACATGACACCCAGCGGACTTCAGCACCTAGTGCAACCAGTGTTTCAATTAACACGGCAGTTTGAATAGTCATGTGGATACTGCCCATGATACGACAGCCAGCAAGAGGTTGTTCTTTACCAAATTCTTCACGCAGAGCCATCAGCCCAGGCATTTCGGTTTCAGCAATGGCTATTTCTTTATGGCCCCATTCGGCTAAAGAAATATCAGCTACTTTGTAGTCAGTAAAATTAGGATCAATAACGGCGTTCATGTCTACCTCACTTCAGGTTCAAAGTCGGTGGGCGCGGTTGTTCTAAAACTGCTAGCCCGAGCCTGGCGAGATGAACTCGCTGCAGCGTCCCTCAGGCTAGCAGGGTATCGGAGAATAACTTATTTACAGGCCGGCTGCCTCTTTTAATGCATCGGCTTTATCAGTGCGTTCCCATGGCAGGTCAAGATCGTCACGACCAAAATGACCATAGGCAGCGGTATAGCGGTAAATAGGACGTAACAGGTCGAGCATTTTCACAAGTCCACCAGCACGTAAATCAAAATGCTCATCGACGAGCTGGATAATACGTTCTTCGCTGATTTTACCAGTGCCAAATGTTTCGACGCGTACTGACGTTGGCTTAGAAACGCCAATGGCGTAGGAAACCTGGATTTCACAACGGTCAGCAATACCTGCAGCGACAATGTTCTTGGCAACGTAACGTGTTGCGTAAGCTGCAGAACGATCGACTTTACTGGGGTCTTTGCCTGAGAACGCGCCGCCACCATGACGTGCCATGCCACCGTAAGTATCAACGATAATTTTGCGGCCAGTTAGACCACAATCACCAACAGGACCGCCAATAACAAAACGGCCAGTAGGGTTGATATGGTATTGCGTGTCAGCATGTAACCATTCTGTTGGCAACGTGGGTTTGATGATGTCTTCCATTACCGCTTCTTGTAACGTTTTTAAGTTTACGTCTTCTGTGTGCTGGGTGGAAAGTACAACGGCATCAATAGCAACGGGTTTACCATCTTCGTAGCGGAAAGTGATCTGGCTTTTTGCATCTGGGCGTAACCACGGTAGCTGACCACTTTTACGTACTTCGGCTTGGCGTCGTACAAGTCGGTGCGAATAAGTAATGGGTGCAGGCATCAAAACATCGGTTTCGTTAGATGCGTAACCGAACATCATTCCCTGATCGCCAGCACCTTGTTCATGATCGGCTGATTCATCCACGCCCATCGCGATATCAGCAGATTGCTTGTCGATTGAGGTGAGTACGGCGCAAGATTCCCAATCGAAGCCCATATCCGAACTGTTATAGCCAATTTCTTTAATAACATTACGTGCGGTTTCAGTCATATCGACCCAAGCACTAGTCGTGATTTCACCAGCAATCATGACCATGCCGGTTGTTACCATAGTTTCACAAGCAACGCGCGATTTAGGATCGTGTTTAAGTAGCGCATCCAGGATCGCATCAGAGATTTGATCAGCAACTTTATCTGGGTGGCCTTCGGAAACTGATTCGGAAGTAAAAAGGTGGTCGTTCATTACTGTGTATTCCTCATTAAAAAACCCGCTTTAGCAAGGCTAATGCGGGTTCGGGAATTCGTATCTCCTACACGCTTTAGCCGTATTTATTAAGCGCCCGCAATCTGAATTCAAATCAGCGCTGTATTGATAATGATTATAGGGGTAAAGAAGGAGATGTCAAAGGTAAAGGCATCACTGATGCAGCGTCTTTTTCTTGAAAATGTTAAATTAATTTCACGAGCTTATATTAATAGCCCCATACACCTTCAAGTAGGCCTGCAAAGCCCTCATAGGCGGCCGCATTAGTTTTTTGAAATGCTGGAAAATTAATGGCAGCAAGCATTGCTTTACCATCTTCTGTTTTATCTGCGTCAATGAGTGCTTTACGTACTGCTGTGCGCACATCGGCAGGTACATTCGGTGCTGCGGAAACGGCGGTGTGTGGTACTTGTTCTGTTGTGACAATGGTTAATAAATTAGGGTAATTTCCTACCATTGGGGTTGGCACGATGGCTGCTTGTGCTTTGCCATTGAGTACTTTCTTAATCGAGTCGAGTGAATTATCAACCTCAATGATGACAGGTTGTCGCAAAGGATTCGGAAACATTTCTTCGAGTCGAAGCATGCCTAAGCTTGGTGAACCAATGGTTGCTAATGATTTACCTATTAGTTCTTCGGGATCAATGATGGCAGAGTTTTCATTGGTAACGAGTGTATATGACACAGCATCAGCACGTTTGGCGAGAACCTTAAAATTCATACGTTTTAAACGGTAATCTGTCAGGTGAGCAGCATCTAAAATGAAATCATATTTTCCTGGCTTTCTCATAGTTTGCCAATAGCTAAGGAAGTTTATCGTGGTGACTAATTTAATAGTGTGTCCGGTCTTGTTTGATAAATACTTTGTCAGCGGTGTAAATGCTTCGATAGTTTTTTGAGGTGAGTAAATAGGTTGCACAACAAATGTGTAGGTCGCTGCTTGTACTGTAGGTGTGAGTACTAACAGTAGCAGTAGTATGATGCGACGAGAATTGGCAATTAATTCATAATATATTGATATATAATGATTTTTCATGGTTTTTCTCTGTTTTTTTATTATGCTAGACGGCCAATAACCACCCCAATACGTCCATAGGCCCTATAAGTCAAAGTGTAGTCAGCAGATATGGGATTGTCCAAGAAGTGCTGGGATTTTTGTGGGTTTAAGGGGCAATTTAAGGGTATCGGCCTAGCTTAAGGTTATATTTGCGGTATAAAACCATCATATCTATTTATATGCATATTGACTTAAAAATATAACTCATTGTTATTTAAGGAAATAGCTGTATTTCGTCTGTATTCATCTCATGAGGAGTATTGCCCAAACGAGGCAGGTAGGAGAGAATACGCCTCCCCTGAGGAGAGCTGTGCTTTGTTTGGCCTAAATGGGGTCCGGGGAGTACCCGTATTAACCTTTTGTATATATAGAGAAGGGCTTGTTGTTAATTCACAGGCACGGGATAGGTTTTACCTCATCATTCGGTGATGTGGTCAGGAACAATTTACTGCGTATGTGTAACCGCGTTACATGTAGCAAAACGATTTTTAACCTTTATTAATTTTTTAGTTTTATCAAAGAGGATTCTGTTATGTCAGCAACTAACCGTCGCAATCTTGCGAATGCTGTTCGTGCATTAAGTATGGATGCCGTACAGAAAGCGAATTCGGGACACCCTGGTGCGCCAATGGGTATGGCCGATATTGCCGAAGTATTGTGGAACGACCATATGAACCACAATCCAAGCAACCCTAACTGGGCCGATCGTGATCGCTTCATCTTGTCGAATGGTCATGGTTCAATGCTGATCTACTCATTGCTTCACCTGACGGGTTACGATTTAAGCATTGATGATCTGAAGAATTTCCGCCAATTGCATTCTAAAACACCAGGTCACCCTGAATATGGTTATGCGCCGGGTGTTGAAACCACTACCGGTCCACTAGGCCAAGGTATTACTAACGCTGTTGGTATGGCTGTTGCTGAAAAGGCATTAGCGGGTCAATTCAACCAAAAAGGTCACAACATTGTTGATCACAACACTTTCGTATTCATGGGTGATGGTTGCTTGATGGAAGGTATTTCTCACGAAGCCTGTTCACTTGCTGGTACGTTAGGTCTTGGCAAGTTAATTGCTTTTTGGGATGACAACGGTATTTCTATTGATGGTGACGTTGAAGGCTGGTTCTCTGACGATACACCGAAGCGTTTTGAATCTTACGGTTGGCATGTGCTTTCTGTAGATGGTCACGATGCTGACGAAATTGCCAAGGCAGTTGAAACAGCAAAAGCGATGACAGATAAGCCAACTTTGATTTGTTGTAAGACAACAATTGGTTTTGGTTCACCAAACAAAGCGGGCAGCCATGCATGTCACGGCGCACCACTGGGTGACGAAGAAATCAACCTTACCAAGGCTGCCTTGGGTTGGGATCACGCAGCATTTGAAGTACCTGCGGATGTGTACGCTGGTTGGGATGCGAAAGATAAAGGCGCTAAAGCTGAAGCAGCTTGGAACGACAAGTTTGCAGCTTACAAAGCAGCATATCCTGAATTAGCGGCTGAGTATGAACGCCGTATGGCAGGTGATTTGCCTGCTGATTGGGCGGCTAATTCTGCTGCTTACATTGCACAAGTCAATGCTGATGCAAAGAGCCCAGCTACACGTCAAGCATCATTGGCAGCCATTGAAGCTTATTCACCAATGGTTCCAGAAATGTTTGGTGGTTCTGCAGATTTGGGTTGTTCAAATCTGACTGAATGGTCTGGTTACAAACCAATGATTAGCAATGAAGAGTGTAATTACCTGAACTACGGTGTACGTGAATTTGGTATGTCTGCGATGATGAATGGTATGGCGCTTCACGGTGGCTTAGTGCCATTTGGCGCAACATTCTTGATGTTCTCTGAATACGCACGTAACGCGCTACGTATGGCGGCGTTGATGAAAATTCAAAGTATCTTTGTATTTACACATGATTCAATTGGTCTGGGTGAAGATGGTCCAACTCACCAACCAATCGAACAAATACCTACTCTGCGTATGATTCCAAACATGGCTGTAT
>Ga0316207_10002611_pt1 | contig 18134 bp, 16 predicted proteins | sample 6weekpyrite_MG_FD_204943 | JGI IMG/M metagenome (GOLD analysis project Ga0316207, IMG submission 204943) | Microbial mat bacterial communities from mineral coupon in-situ incubated in ocean water Damariscotta River, Maine, United States -... | ecosystem: Environmental > Aquatic > Marine >...
GCCGCATCATCACAATAGTCTTCGATATAGACACGCAAGGTTGCGCCAGTTGTGCCAGTACCAGACAGCCTGAAAATAATACGAGCACCCTTTTCAAATAGCAGTCGTATCCCTTGACCGTCACTGACACTGCCATCAATAGGATCGGTGTAAGAAAAATCATCTGCGCTGGTAATTTTATAGTCGCCAAATGCTTGGCCCGCAAGATTCACCAGGTTATTTAATAAGTGTTCGATGAGCTCGCTGGCCGCTTTGTTGTCGACCGCTTCATAATCATGTCGGGTGTAAAAATGTCGGCCAAAACGTCGCCAGTGATCAATCAATATTTCACTGACCGATTGTTTACGAACGGCGATAATATTTAGCCAACACAATACTGCCCAAAGACCATCTTTTTCGCGGACATGCGACGAGCCGGTACCGAAGCTTTCTTCACCACAGAGGGTGATTTTTCCTGCGTCGAGCAGATTACCAAAAAACTTCCAACCGGTCGGCGTTTCAAAACAGTCAATGCCCAGTTCTTTGGCGACGGTGTCAACGGCAGCACTGGTCGGCATGGAACGCGCGACACCGGCAAGTCCGTTTTTATAAGCGGGGATCAGGTGTGCATTGGCAGCAATGATGGCAAGACTGTCACTTGGGTTAACAAAGCACTGCGCGCCAAGGATCATATTGCGATCACCGTCGCCATCCGAAGCTGCGCCAAAATCAGGTGCATTATCGGCCATCATAATGCCTGCAAGTTCATGCGCATAGGTGAGGTTGGGATCTGGGTGGCCTTTAGCAAAGTCCTGTTTGGGCACACAGTTTATTAAAGCATTTTCATGCACACCGAGTTGCTGGCCTAGTATATATTTTGCATAAGGGCCGGTGATGGCGTGCATGCCATCAAAGCAAACGTTGAAACCACCCACAAGGTGTTGCCGTATTTTATTAAAATCAAATAATTGTTGCATCAACTCTGCGTAGTCGGAAACAGGGTCAATCACCTCGATAGTAGTACGGCCTAATAGGTGTTGATCAATTTTATCTAGTGGTATTTCAGGTGTATCGGCAACATGGTAATGAGATATCTGCTTGCTACGCTCAAAAACAGCATCGGTTAGCTCTTCAGTAGCGGGGCCGCCGTTTGCCGTATTGAACTTGATACCGAAGTCGCCGTCTGGGCCGCCGGGATTATGGCTGGCGGAAAGAACAATGCCACCAAAGGCCTGGTTTTTTCGAATAAGGTGTGAGACAGCGGGTGTTGATAAAAGCCCATTCTGGCCAATAATAATCTGGCCAAACCCTGCAGCAACGGCCATGCGAATAATGCTTTGGGTAGCGGTCAGGTTATAAAATCGACCATCACCACCAAGCACCAGTGTCTTGCCATGATAACCGTCAAGCACATCAAATAGGGATTGAACAAAATTTTCCAGATAGTGTTCCTGCTGAAAGACAGTGACCTTTTTACGCAAACCCGAGGTGCCGGGGCGTTGGTCCGAGAAGGGCTGGCTGGAAATAGTATTGATGTGCATAAGCCAATATTAACAAGCTTGCAGGAAAAGTGGAAAATTCATGGTACATGCCCTTGAAATAATCATCTATTAGCCCCATTTAGCAGCGAGAACAAATCATTTTAGTTAACTTTATCCGGAGGAAATTTGAGTCATGACTGTTGAAGCGCATAAGGAAACGATGGAGTTCCAGACCGAGGTGCGGCAGCTGCTGCAACTAATGATCAACTCCTTGTATAGCAATAAGGAAATCTTTTTGCGTGAACTGGTCTCAAATGGGTCGGATGCCTGCGATAAATTGCGTTTTGAATCACTATCTGACGATGCGCTCATGGAAGATGATGCCGAGATGACGATTACGGTCGATTTTGACAAAGACGCCCGTACCATTACGATTGCAGATAATGGTATTGGCATGAATCGCCAGGAAGTTATCGATAACATAGGTACGATTGCCAAGTCCGGTACAAAACAATTTTTTGAAGCATTAAGTGGTGATCAGGCCAGTGATGCTAATTTAATCGGCCAATTCGGTGTGGGTTTCTACTCAGCCTTTATTATTGCCGACAAGGTCACGGTTGAAACCCGTCGCGCAGGCACAACAGCCGAACATGGTGTTCGTTGGGAGTCCGCCGGTGAGGGTGACTTCTCTCTGGAAACCATTGATAAAGTATCTCGCGGCACTACGATTACTTTGCATGTCCGTGATGACTCAGACGAATTCCTTGATGGTCATCGTTTGCGTCATATTATTCGTACATACTCCGATCATATTAGCTTGCCAATTAAAATGTGGTCAGAGCCTGTATCGCCAATGGGCGATGATGAGAAAGAAAAAGACATTCCTGCACCACAATTGGAAATGGTCAATAGCGCATCGGCGTTATGGGCGCGTTCCAAGAATGATATAAGCGATGAGGAATATAACGAATTTTATAAACATGTGGGGCATGATTTCCAGGATCCGCTTTGCCATGTACATAGCCGCGTAGAAGGGAATATTGAATATACCTCTCTATTGTATGTGCCGTCTAAGGCACCGTTTGATTTATGGGACCGTAATTCAAAACATGGCATAAAGCTTTATGTGCGCCGTGTGTTTATTATGGATGATGCGGAACAATTGATGCCACAGTATTTGCGTTTTGTTCGCGGTGTGGTTGACTCTGCTGATCTGCCTTTAAATGTGTCGCGTGAAATATTGCAACATAATAAAGCGATAGACAGCATGCGTTCGGGATCAGTGAAAAAGGTTTTAGGCATGCTGGAAGGTATTGCCAAAAACGATCCGGAGCAATACACGATATTCTGGAATGAATTTGGTCGCGTCATGAAAGAAGGCCCGGCTGAAGATGCGGGGAATAAAGAAAAAATTGCTAAACTATTACGTTTTGCAACAACGAAAACGGATGAGGAAGCACAAACTGTTTCACTGCAGGAATACGTAGAGCGTATGCCGGAAGGACAGGAAAAGATTTTCTATATTACTGCAGACAGCTTTAGTGCAGCGAAAAATAGCCCGCACCTTGAGGTGTTCCGTAACAAGGGCATCGAGGTTTTATTGTTAGGCGAACGGGTTGATGAATGGTTGGTTTCTTCTTTAACGGAATTTGACGGAAAATCATTGCAGTCGGTCGCCAAAGGTGATCTGGACCTGGGTGATCTAGAAGACAAGGAAGAAAAGGAACAGCAACAGGCAGCAGAAGAAGAAAATAAAGATTTTACTACCCGAATGAAAGAAGCCCTGGGTGAATCGGTAAAAGAGGTACGAGTTACACATCGTCTAACAAGTACTCCGGCTTGTCTGGTTTCAGAAAATAGTGATATGAGTGGTAATCTTGAACGTATTCTTAGAGAAGCGGGTCAGGAAATGCCTAGCATGCAACCTATCCTTGAAATCAATCCTGGCCATGCGTTGGTTGGGTTGCTTAAGGAAGAATCTGATGATGAGCAGTTTTCTGATTGGTCGAAAATACTCTTTGACCAGGCCTTGCTTTCTGAGGGTGGTCAATTAGAAGATCCCGCGGGATTTGTTGCACGGCTCAATGCTATGTTGTTGAAATTAGCTCAATAAATCGACTTAACCCGCCCGACAACTCAAGTTGGGCGGGCTGCTGCCGACATACTCTAATACAGGGTCATTAACGGACCGAACGGAGGGTGTCATGGCAGTGTTACGTAGACTATTTTTCTCTTTATGCTTAGGCTTGCTCTGGTCTGGTGCTGTGTATGCTGAAGATGAAATTGAATCCAGTGAAAGCAGCTTTGATCTTTCTCAAATAAAACTTCCCGATCTTTATCCTGAGCCGCAAGTCCCAGCGTCCCAATCAGGTGACAATCTAAAAACCTGTGTTGCGCTTGACGATGAAATTGTTGGCTTAACACCCTTGACCTATCGAACCACCCCGGATTTTTACGATGATCCCAAGGTTGCTGCTGCGATATGGCTTGGCACAACAAATACCGTCATACTAAATTTTCTTCCTGAAGAAATTCCGTTAACGGATATTGCACTGGCTTATGCCTATCTTGCCTATCCTGCATACAAGGGTTACAAAGAAGAAGAACGTATTCGTCGCGTTAGTTTGCGAATTGAATCATTACGCCGTAGTAAGGCACGCAAACGCTGCTTCGAAACGTAAGTCATTTTGTAAGTTCTGATTCATCAGGCATACTTTGCGTTATGGCTGAAAACACACATAGTATGCGTCTCGATAAGTGGCTCTGGGCTGCGCGTTTCTTCAAAACACGTTCCCTGGCGACTGAAGCGGTTAATGGTGGCAAGGTGCACCGCGCAGGACATAGGGTTAAGCCGTCTCAAGCAATTCAAGTTGGTGATGCACTCGAGATTACCCGTGGTCAATATAACTATCGTATTCAGGTTAATGGCCTGATGAAACAGCGTGGTCCAGCACGTATTGCGATGACGCTCTATACCGAAACGCCCGAGAGTATTTCTACACGTGAGAAACTGGCCGAACAATATCGGCTAAATGCCGCGCAAACCCCATCCCCTCAACATCGTCCCGATAAACGCTCTCGACGTCGCATTATTCGCTTTACTCGAAAACAGGACAGTTAATCACCTGCCATGCATATGGGTATGTATGATTAAGCGACTGATTCAGCTGCGAAAAGCCGGGTGAGTCTGGTAAACTGTGTGTTTTGATTTGTCATGAACGTTGTTTGATGGAGGTTACATGCGTCCGGCCCAGTTATTAGCCGTTTTGGAGAGAGAATTTAAGAGTACTGATGCAGGGCATCATACTCCCGTTATGTTGTGGGGGCCGCCGGGGGTGGGTAAATCACAAATGATCGCGCAAGTGGCTGAGAATCATGGTGTGCAAGTAATTGATATTCGTTTATCACAAATGGAACCAACGGATTTGCGCGGTATTCCATTTCGTGTTGATGATACGGTTGACTGGGCAATTCCTGCAATTCTGCCTGATGTGAAACGTCATGGTGCGCAAGGAATACTGTTCCTCGACGAGATAACCTCGGCGGCACCGACTGTTTCGGCCGCCGCTTACCAGTTAATTCTTGACCGTCGTCTTGGTGAATATCAGGTACCCGATGGTTGGGCAATCTTTGCCGCGGGTAACCGACAGGGTGATCGTGGTGTGACATACACGATGCCTGCACCGCTCGCGAATCGATTTTCACATTACGAAGTGGATACCCACCTTGATGATTGGGTTGCCTGGGCCTATGCCAATGGTATTGATGAAAAGGTAATTGCTTTTTTACGTTTTCGTCCGGAATTATTATTTGATTTTGATCCAGCGCATAACCCGGTTGCTTTTCCATCGCCACGTTCATGGGAATTTGCACATCGCGGCTTGCATAAATTTGGTGATAACCCCGAGTTGTTACTTGGTAGCTTACAAGCCTGTGTTGGACCTGCTGCGGGAATAGAATTAAAAGCCTTTGTAGATAACCTTGATAATATGCCAGACATTGATGCAATTTTGCGTGGTGAAGATATTAGCGTGCCAAAGGAAATTGATTTGCAATACGCGGTAGCAGCAGCACTGGTTGGTCGTGCGATTCGAGCCAAAGGGGAAGGCAACAGCCAGGAAGCCTGGGGGCATATTCTGGATTATGCCCGTAGTTTCCCACAGCGTGAGATGGGCGTGATGTTGGTGTCAGATATGCATCGGGCAGTGGGCGAAGACATGTTTACTGTACCGCAGTTCTCCGTGTGGGCAAAAGATATTGCCGATGTGATGCTTTACAACTAATTCAGCATTCATGCTTGTGTTTAAATAATAATGTCTAACGAAGTTGAAACAAAATTAGCGGCAGCGCGTACGCGGCTTATTCTCGACAAACCTTTTCTTGGTACTTTGGTTTTGCGATTGCCGATGGAGCAGGCTGCGGCGAGTTGGTGTAAATCGACGGCAACGGATGCCAAGAAGTTTTATTATAACCATGACTACATCAACGAGATGTCAATCGCGCAAGTTCAGTTTGTATTAGCACATGAAGCTTTGCATTGTGCCTTGTCACATTTTTCTCGTCGTCAGCATCGTATTAAACATCGCTGGGATCTTGCATGTGATCTCGCAATCAATCCGATTTTAATCAATGAAGGTATGCAGCCCATCCCGGATACCCTGTATGACAAACAATACGATGGTATGACAGCCGAGGAAATTTACCCGACAATCGACGATTTGGATGATCGGGAAACCCAGGATCAACATGTTTATGATGAAGATGATCGTGAACAAAATGAGAATAATGATCCGTCTGATGATGACAACAAGAATGAAGACGGTAATAAAGGTGATAAGCCCAAAGACGATAAAGGATCGGGTGGTAATCAGCCACAAACAGATACCGATAATCAGTCCAATGGTAATGAGGCCGAGCTTGATGAGTCACAAGGCGGGGCAGGGCAACCACCACCATTGACTGAGGCAGAAAAAGAAGCACTATCAGTGCAATGGCAACAACGTCTGGCCGGTGCGGCGCAGTCTGCCATGCAGTCAGGAAAAATGGGTGAAGCGCTGGCGCGGCTGGTTGATCACTTTCTGCAACCACAATTACCCTGGCGTATGTTGTTGGCACGCTATATGACGGCTGTCGCACGCGATGATTATAGTTTTCAACGTCCATCGAGACGCGAGGGTGCCGCGATTTTACCAAGTCTGCGCAGTAGCCAAATTGATGTGACTATTGTCATTGATACCAGTGGCTCGATCAGTGATGCTGAGATTAACGAATTCATCAGTGAAGTCGATGCGATTAAAGGACAAATGCGTGCACGTATTACGTTGCTTGCCTGTGATGATCACGTGAGTGAAAATGCACCGTGGTTATTCGAGCCATGGGATACGTTTGATGTTCCCGACGATATGATGGGGGGCGGTGCGACTGATTTTCGTCCCGCATTCGAGTTTGCCGGGGAGCAAGGCAAACAGCCTGATTTGTTAATTTATTTTACCGATGCAGAGGGTGAGTTTCCTGCGTATGAACCTGCTTTTCCTGTTATTTGGCTGGTAAAGGGAAAACATAAAACGCCGTGGGGCCAACGTGTGCAATTAAATTAGGTAATCACTTTTTTAGTGACGGTATTTTTGCATGTAAAGCCAATATTTTTTTACCAGCTGAATTCATATCATCGGCAAAGCAGATAATGCCGTCTTCATGTCCAAGCATTGCGATGCATTGCGGTGACTGCTTAATACAATGTAGAACGGCGTTTGCCATTGCAGGCGTGCCGTATTCGATGTTAGCGGCGGTAGTGGAAAGTTGTAGCGCATGATGCTGTTGCCAGATATCTGGATTATGTATATGTATCGCCGCCATGGTAGAAGGACTTGCTGAATAAACGGCTGCGTGGCTCATGCATTCGGATGAAGGTTTTATCGGGCCATGTGACTGAACATGATTGTTCGTGATATCACAGTGGTCAATATAGGCATAGTGCTTAGCGGACAATTGACTAAAGCCGCCGGTTTGAGTACCACTGACAAGAAATTCATCTTTACTGATTCGGTGGCTCATGTTGCCAAAGGCAAACCCGTCATAGCGGGATGGGCTCTGGCCGATAAGTTTTAAGGCATGGATGCGCTGATGCCAGTAGATGAGCGTCTTAAGTTCGGGATGCTGCAGGGCATCACAACTGCGATGTGATAGCGTAAACTGAATGACACCTTCTTGCTCAGACATGTGTAATAGTGGCCTGTTGTACTAATGATAGTGTAATGGTTTTAATAAACTGGCGTAAAGATAATTTAAAGGTATATGTGTGGCACTTTCTACTGAAGATAATTTAAGACTAAATGTGATGTTGGCCAACAATGTCGAAGCAGTACGCATTGATGAAGGTCGTATGGTGGTTTACGGACTCGCCAATGACAATGAAATGCACATTCAACTTAATCCTAATTGTCGCGATGAGTTATATATTAAACAGGTACGCGAACTGTTGTCAGGAAATGTCTTAGGGTCGCCGGGGGGCTATCCTGTCTTTCTTAAACGTTGGACGCGCATGGGGCAAATGAAAGATGACAGTCTTGCGGATTTATTAAAGCTGGGTGAACCTGAAGCGATTATGGCGGTGGTTTGCGCACAAGGTTTAACGGATGAACTGGCGCGGCTTGCATGGTGGGCCGCACCAGAAGCCGAGTATGCGCGACGTATGTTAGAAAGTGATTCTGTTGTGAACGGCAAGATGGGAAGTGTGCTTGCTGATTTTTTGATTGAATTTTTACCCTTTGAAGAAGACCCTTACGCAATAGTGCGAAGTGTTCGTTTGGTATTGCAAGGCGAACTTATTAGTGATGAGGTTCGCAACACATTATGGGCACGTGGCATTAAGAAGAATGTCTTCAGGATTGGCTTTCTTGAGGCTTGTCCAGATGATTTACCTGAACCCGCCGTAATGAGAATGGATGCAGAACAACATCAGCAAGCACTTGCCAGATTGATTGATAAAGGCAACCGCTACGCAACACAACTGGAAAAAATATTATCAGCGGCTGGGCAACGTTTTATTGCGACTACAGAGATGATCTTAAAGAAACCGGCAAACCAGGAAGCGGTGTGCGCGTTGTTTAACGCAATCGGCAATTACTTTAATCCGGATTATGATGCAGCAGAAAACGACTATGATGAAAATCTCTCAAATGCAATGGCAGAACAAGATATTCAGGTTTTGATCGATCAGGCACAGCAGCAAACGGAAAATGCAGATAAAGAGCTGTCATCGTTACTTGATGCAGTGCCAATGCTACGTGAAGACATTCAAGCCATGCTGAGTTTAGCGGCCATTACCGATGCGATTGCAACCCCCGTTTTTGCGCGTACCGATGCAGTGGGTAGCGTGATGCGAAAAAAACTCGCGCCTGTAACAAACTTGCTGTTTAGCCAATTACAAACGTTACGCCAGCCTACTGAGTAGTTTTGCGCGACGGGTCTGCTAGTATTTATCTAGATTGTAAAATCCAGGGCGGGAAGCAACATAAGATTATGATTATAAAGGGAAATATATTTATAATTGTATCATGAAAACTGTGAACTGTGCCCACATGTTTTTCGTCTGATGCTCTATATTTATGTCAGTGCCAGTGTGTTCGCATTGGCCTGCAGGGAATAATAACAACCGAATAGGATGCGGGTGGAAGCAAGGCGTGGGACTGTTTTTTTATGATGGCAGGTAAATAATGACAATTTCGCGATCTGTAGTAGAGTTTCTCCAGCAGCGTGGTGTGCAATATACCATTCTTTCACATGACGTAACCCGTACACTTGAAGGTACGGCCGATAGCATTAATGCGCCTTATGCGAAAATGTTACGCGCCGTTATTTTGGGTGATGGTGAACGACACATGATGGCTGTTTTGCCTGTTACACATGTGCTCGATTTTAAAGCAATACAATTAAAAATTGGCGGTGAACTTCACGTTGCTAGTTACCGTGATTTTTCAGATACATTTACGTGTTGTGAGCACGGTTCAGTTCCACCTGTTGGGCAGCCATTTGATTTGCCAATCTTTGTTGATCACAGTATTAGTCAATTAGATGAAGTGTTTTTTGAACCCGGTTCTCATATGGCCGCTCTAAAAATGAGTGGTACAGATTATATTGATTTGGTCGGCAGACAAAACATGGGGCATTTCGCCTATCCTTTAACCTCACTTGCAGATATTGATGTTAGTACGATTCGTTATGCCTCGCCGCACGATATGAAACGGCGTATTGAAGAAATTTATGAATTACCCACGATGCCTGATATTGCCGCACGCATTTTGGAATTAAGCAAAGATGAGGAAGCATCGATAGTAGAGTTATCAAACATTGTTCAAGACGATGCGAGTTTGTCAGCACAAACACTACGTTATGCTAATTCATCATTGTTTGGCTACAGTGGCGAAATTGAATCGATCCATGATGCGATTGTACGTGTATTAGGTTTTGATATGGCTATGAACATGGCACTGGGGATGTCAGTTGGCAAAAGTTTTCGTAATCCGGTAGACGGCCCATTAGGTCTGGATGCATTTTGGGTTCATAGTGTGGCTTGTGCTACCTTGACTCAGAAGTTGTCTAAAATAATGCCCGCTAAACATCGTCCAAAAGCGGGTATGGCATACCTTTCCGGATTGCTGCATAACTTTGGTTTCTTGTTATTAGGCCACTTATTCCAACCAGAATTCTATTTGCTCAATAAAATTGCTGCCGCTAATCCTGAAACGCCCATTACTGAACTTGAACAACAAGTACTAGGTATGGGGCGGGCACGTGATGTGATTGAAATGGGCCATGCGCAAATGGGAGCATGGTTAATGGAGGCGTGGGGTCTGCCTGAATCGGTTAGTGTCACCGTGCGTGAACATCATAATGCGTCATATTCGGGTGAGCATGAGGTATATGTGAAACTGGTTCGATTGTCGAATCAGTTGTTAAAGCGTATCGGTATTGGTGATGAAATTAATACCGACATACCGGCAGAAATGTTTGATGAATTAGGTTTGGATGAAGAAAGAGTTCTTGCCGAGTTGGCGTCTCTGGTTGAAGAAGAGTTGACAGAAGTTGAAGCAATGGCAAACCAGATAGCTGCTTGATAGTTAATTTGCTACCCCTGTACATAAGTCCAGCCGCCTTTAATTCGGTTTAGTATTTTATCAATTGCGGCATTAATCTTCGTTGCTTCCGGAATTAATTTCACTTCTCGGCCCTCCTTTAGGCGGGCATTTTCCATCGCAATGCCACAAGCCAGAAATGAAACATTCATGTGTTGATTGCTAATGGATTTAATACGGTTACGATATTTAGAACCCTCTCGTAATAATCCTAAACCGGAGGCATTGGCGACAATTTCAAGTTTCAACGGCTGATTTTTGGTGTTGCGGTGCGCTAGAATTTTCTCTGCCGTGTTGAGTATCGTGTTAATTCGTTCGTCGTCCATAGTATTAATATGTAGTAGCACGCGCTCATTTTTTTCACTCGCCATATCAAATTTTGCAATGTTTTGCATGGCAGGTGCTGTGCTGTCAGCAAAATAAGGTTGGCTAAGCCAACCGATTGTTCCGCTTAGCGATAACATAATCGTTGCAGCTACTGTGGTTCTGGCAAAGGCCCAATTATTCTTTGAGTCGGGTTTGATTTGTTCGGGTACGTATTCAGAATAAGTCAGGATGAGCATGTCTTTGTTGTTTTGCAATGATTGTACATGATCAGCAAGCTCACGATCTGTGCGAATGGCTTCAAGCACTCGGGCTTTCTCTGTGCTGTCCAATTGGTTATCGATAAAGGCATTCAGTTGATCATTTGAAATGAATGTATCAGACATTATTTCACCCTCCGTACATGTTGTTGGGGAGCTGTTTTGTGAATGTCAAGATCGTGCAGGTGGGTTTGTAAGTGTTTGCGGGCACGATGCAGTCGGCTCATTAAAGTGCCAATCGGGATTTCGAGAGATTCTGCTGCTTCGGTATATGACATTGATACAAGATCAACCAGCGTCACTGCCTGGCGTTGTTCTTCACTGAGTTTGCAGATAGCTGCTTTTACCTGTTGCTTGATTTGGTGTTGGAAGATGCTTTCCTCTGATATATCTTCTGTTATGAGTTCATAGTTGTCTATATTTTCATTTTCTTTTGTTTTTTTGTAGCTATCGTGCCAACAGTTACGCATGATCCGGAATAACCAGCTCTTCATCGAACTTATGTTTTGGAGCTTTTCAGCATGGGTTAGTGCCTTTGCCAGGGTTTCTTGGGAGAGATCGTTAGCAAGTTCACGGTCATGCGACCACGAGTAGGCCACACGATATAAGTCGATTCGATAAGATTCTAAGGCAGCCTGGAATTTTCTATTTTTTCCAATGGACAAGGGCATTATTATTCCTAACATGATACTTGTACCTAGAGAAGACACTAGAATCAGGATTTTATTCCATAATATTGATGTTTTTTTGTTATTTTTAAATATCGGGAATAAATAGTTAAAAGTAGCGTCTTATATTCATAATATGAAAATGAGGTTTTTATAATGCGTATTTCATTCGGTGTACTTATTAAAAAAATTAATAATATTGTATTGACGACTTTATTGATAACAGTGCCGATATCTGCTGTCAGTAAAGAGCGTATTTCACCGATGAGTGAGGATAAAAAGCAGGTAACAGAATGGAATCGTTTTGCTGATTCCTTGCATACCCTTCACCACGCAATGATTAACAACGCTTCGGTTCGCACCGAGGAAGAAGTGGGTGGATATGGTGGAACCTCGAGTGGCGATTTTTATACTGAAATTCGTTACTACGACAAGCAAACAGGATTATTGATTAGCAAGGTGCAATGGGAGCTGGAAAATCCTGATGTTATTCACAATATTGAGATTTTTATTCATGATGATGACGGACTCTTGATGCGTGATTATTTTGCGGGTTTTCTGCCACACCATCGAAATGCGCCACTCCATACGATGGTTAACTTTTATGGTGACCACGCTGATCTCAAATCATTTCGACAGTTTGATGCTTCAGGGGAACGTATTTATGAACAGTGTAGCGGAAAGCATTTTGGCAATGATGTCGATATCTCGCTAGAGGATAGTGAATGGAATTTCCCGTCAGATGATGGGAAGCAAATATCTACGACAGAAGCCTACATAGCCTGTTTTGGTGATATTCCCATAAAAGTCGGCAAGTATCTGGACCCGCTAGTAGACCTGCCCTCGGCACACGCTGATGCCAACTCAAATGATGTGCTCGATACCTATGAGGCGGTTAATGCGCGTATTGACGCCCTGACAAAAAATATCGCATTGGACCGCAATGCGGCTCTTAGTTATGTCCAACGTGGTGAAGAATATTTCAAGCAGCAAGAATTTGAGCGGGCAGATAGTGACCTGACAAAAGCGATAGAACTGGATAGCAAGCTTGATAGTGCATGGTATTGGCGAGGGATGGTAAGAGGCAGGCAGGGACGACATGCTGAAGGGATTGCAGATCTGAGCGTTTTTCTTAAGCGCCATCCGGCTAGTTCGCTTGCCTATACAAAGCGTGGTGTTCGCTATATATGGAAAGGCGAACTGGATAATGCCGAGCGTGACTTACGACGGGCCATCGAGTTGAATCCTGCAAATGCCGAGGCGCATGATGATTTGGGCGTCATCATGGCGCAAAAGCAGCAACTCGATAAGGCGATCAGACACTTCAACACGACGATTAAACTCGATCCTTTTTATCAGAAGGGACATCATAACCGCGCGACGGCCTTGTTCTTACAGGGCAACAGTGTTGCTGCGCTGTATTCGGTAAATCAAAGTTTGCAACTCAGCCCGAATAATCGCAGTTCGTTATTGCTGAAAAGTGAAATCCTCGTCAGCCTCGGACGCAATAGTGAGGCGGCAGCCATACGCGAGAACGCAAAGCACCTTCCGGAAGGTGACTGGGCAGAGCAGTTTACAATGAAACGCGCGAATGAAGCTGCCAATTAGCGCCTCATAAAATCCCCCCATTGGCCTATAGATTCTCATGGCTGGCGTGGATGCTGGAGCTATGCATAATTGGTGTGTGCATATAATGAAAAGAAAAGGGACATAATCATGCGAATTATACTATTGGGTGGGCCAGGCGCCGGTAAAGGAACGCAGGCTACTTATTTGAAAAATAAATATTCTATTCCGCAAATTTCAACTGGCGATATGTTACGCGCAGCGGTTAAAGCGGGTACACCGTTGGGCATAGAGGCCAAAAAAGTGATGGATGCGGGTGGGCTGGTTTCCGATGAGATTATTCTTGGTCTTGTTGAAGAACGCATCAAAGAAGCCGACTGTAAAAATGGCTTCTTGTTTGATGGCTTTCCACGCACAATTCCGCAAGCAGACGCATTGAAAGAACGTGGCGTACCGGTTGATGCGGTGGTTGAGATAGATGTTGATGATAGTGAAATCGTTAAGCGTATGAGTGGTCGTCGTGCCCATCTAGCTTCAGGCCGTACTTATCATATTATTTACAACCCGCCTAAGGTTGAGGGTAAGGATGATGAAACGGGGGAAGCGCTTGTGCAACGTGACGACGATAAAGAAGAAACTGTACTTAAACGTCTTGCTGTTTACCATGAGCAAACAGAACCACTGATTGAATATTATTCAAATTGGTCAGGTAGTGGTGAAGCGGGTTCACCTAAATACGTTAAGGTAAAGGGTGTTGGCTCAGTTGAAGATATTCGTGACAAGATTTTTGCAGGGCTATAAAAAACATGTGCAGTTTTTAAGTAAAAAGACCGGCTATAGGCCGGTCTTTTTCTTTGTAGTGTCTTCTCGGATTGCCTATTTCCAAATAGACCCCTGGCTTATTTGACGCCAGCGCCATGGGGAAATATTTATGCCATCTTGCCATAAACCGATATTTTGAATGCGAGCAGTGTTTTCGGCACGCGCATAATCACTGAATGCATGTCTGGAAGTAATTTCCTGATCATGAATGGTTTGCCAGGCCATACCGCCCTCAAGCATTTTCAAGCTGACATCATTGCCGTTGAAATGCATGCTCGAAAGTGCATGCCCTTCGGTGTTAAGTTTGTTATAGGAAAGAACCACGTCCTGATCGCAAATGAGTTGGCATAAATATTCTTTGGCTACTTTGCCATGTGCTTGCATCATTTCAGGCGCATCCACGCCAGATAAACTAACCAAGTATTTAATGCCCTCAGCATCTCGAATTTTAACCGTATCACCGTCAATGACGGCAATTATGTGGGCGGTTAATGTCTTTGCTTGCAGCACAGGGGAAAATATCAATACAGTAAACAGTACTATGGAACCAATCATTTTATACATGGCCAACCTCCTTACTATGTCTGGTGTTTGCTTATAACTTATAACGTCCAGATAGTAGAGAAGGTGTAGGGTTGATAACCCCCTTTTTTATAGTGGTTTAGAGGGGGAGTATAGAAAACCTGAGATAATGGGTGTTTTTTTCACGCGCCCGGCAACACGATTTAGTTGATAATTTTCCAGTTGCCGGTGCTCTGTTTGCACGCAGTACCGGTCACGTGCCCCAGTTTGCCGTTAACGTTCAGATTTGATGTGTAGTCTCGACAATATTTGCCATGTCGATTGTAGGTGCTGCGGGGAATGACGGTGTAGTGATTCTGCGTGTCAGGGTTAGTCCACTCGACGGGTTGATTGTCCTGTGCATGTACGAAGGCCTGGCCTGCACAGTAGCGATCGGCTTCGTCCATGGATGCACCAATGCTGCTACCGATACTGGCTCCAACAATAACGCCGGCAATGGTAGCAAGTGTTTTGCCATCACCCTTTCCAATGTTAGCGCCAAGCATGCCACCAATGACACCGCCGACCACAGTGCCAATCTCTGAATTACTAATACCGTGTGGATCGCAAGACAGAGTTTCATAGTGTGTTGCAGGAGGCTGCTTATAACGACCACTCTCGTTTGTGTGCAGGTGCGTGTTTTTTTTGTGCTTATGTTTGTCTTTATGATAGCCATGTGCCGGAGCCCAGTTCGGTGGTTCGGCTTGAGCCGGATCACCTAAAGCCAGGCTAATAAATAAAATGCTAACAAGGGTATTGAAAAAGTGTAAGGTGCGCACGTTGTTACTCTTTAGTATGCTTAAACATTAAATGCAGTATAGCAGTGCCAAATGGAATGTTCTGGTACGGTATACTTGGTATCAAGACTTCACAGTTCAAATAGAGCAATAATAATAATGACTCGAAAATTTATCGGTGAACCCGACTACAATCATGAATCGCCTGATTACACAGGAATTTTGTTCTGTAATTTAGGCACCCCTGAAGCACCGACCACCGGAGCAGTGCGCCGTTTTCTGCGTGAATTCCTTTCTGATCCGCGTGTTGTTGAGATCCCTCGATTGATTTGGTGGGTAATTCTAAATGTCATTATTTTGCCTTTTCGTCCTCGTCATGTCGCCAAGGCCTATGCCAGTGTCTGGATGGAGGGCGGTTCGCCGTTATTGGTAATTAGTCAGCAACAACGCGATGCCCTGGCTGTTGAGCTAAAGGCACAAACGGGCACGGATATACCTGTGGCACTGGGGATGTGTTACGGGATGCCTTCAATCCCGCAGGCCATGGCTGAATTACGTGAAAAGGGCGTGCGCAGGCTGATGGTTTTACCTGCTTATCCTCAGTACTCTGGTACGACGACAGCGGCGGTATTCGATATTGTTAGCCGAGAATTACAGGGCTGGCGCTGGATCCCCGAGTTGCGCATGATCAATGATTACCATGATGACCCGCGTTATATAGCGGCGTTGGCATCCAGTGTCAGAGACTTTCGCGAGAAACAGACCACACCACCAGGTGAGCGTTTGCTGATGTCCTTTCATGGCCTGCCGGAGGCGATGCTGTTGGCGGGTGACCCATATTACTGCCAGTGTCAGGCGACCGCTCGTTTGTTAGCTGAAAAGCTTGGATTGGCTGACGAGCAGTGGGCTATTAGCTTTCAGTCTCGGCTTGGTAAGGCTAAATGGTTGCAGCCCTATACCGATAAGACGTTGCAAGAATGGGGCAAAGCAGGTGTCGAATCGGTGGATGTTATCTGCCCTGGTTTCTCTGCAGATTGTCTTGAGACCCTGGAAGAAATGGCCATGCAGAACCGTGATGTGTTCGTGGAAAATGGCGGCAAGCACTATCAGTATATTCCTGCACTCAATAGTGATGATGCACACATCCATCTATTTGCGGGTTTGGTTGCCCAACATAGCCAGGGTTGGGCTAAAACTGGTCAAGATTTGAGCAAATTATCAGCAAGAAGTGCGCGCGCGACCGCGTTAGGCGCCAAGAAATAATTCTAATACCCTGATAATAAAGAGAAATAACCAATAATCGTGCGTCTATGCATAATTCTGCTATGATACGCGTCGCTATTTTGACCCAGCTAGAGGATTTACTATGTCTGAGAAACACCCGATTGTCGCAGTGACCGGTTCATCCGGCGCCGGTACGACAACCGTCAAAGTTGCTTTTGAGCACTTGTTCCGACGTGAAAATATTAACCCGTTGGTGATCGAAGGTGACAGTTACCATGCCTACGATCGTCAGGAAATGAAAGCCGCGATTGACAAGTTTGCAGCGGAAGGCAAACAACTTAGTCACTTTGGCCCGGAAGCCAATCTGTTTGGTAAATTGGCCGATACGTTTAAAGAGTACGGTGAGTCAGGTACGTGTGAGCGTCGTTACTATCTGCACAGTGACGAAGAAGCCGCTGAGCACAATGCACGTTTAAGCCTGAATAACGTTCCTGGCCAATTTACGCCATGGGAAAAGATCGCGGAAGAAACAGACCTGTTGTTCTATGAAGGTTTGCACGGTGGCGCTAAAGATGGCGACACTGATGTTTCTGCCCACACGGATCTATTGATTGGTGTTGTGCCTATCGTTAACCTTGAGTGGATTCAAAAGATCCATCGTGATACAAGCCAACGCGGTTATTCTGCGGAAGCGGTTACCGATACGATCCTGCGTCGTATGGCTGATTATGTACATTACATTACGCCACAGTTCTCCGAAACGGATATTAACTTCCAGCGTGTACCAACGGTTGATACATCTAACCCGTTTATTGCTCGCGATATTCCTACTCCGGATGAAAGTTTTATTGTTATTCGCTTTAAGGATCCAGCAAAGAGCTGTGTCGATTTCCCTTACTTGTTGAATATGATTGATGGTTCATTCATGTCTCGTCGCAACAGTATTGTTGTACCCGGTGGCAAGATGGGCTTTGCCATGGAACTGATCCTTGGACCTGTTATCCATGACATGATGGAAAGAAAGCGTAAGGGCTAATTTTATTGGTTTTTTCTCTTGTAAAGAAGGGTGGCTGATAAGCCGCCCTTTTTTTATGGAAGAAATTCAGACAATGTCAATAAGATGGTGGTTCTGAGAACAACGCTGCTAGCAATTAGTTGCTAGCTCAACAAGCGGTCTGCGACGCGCTCGTAATTCGCTATCATCTAATGACTAGCATCATTTTATGATGTGAATTTTTTAATCATTTTCAGAACTCACTCTTTGGCGGCCACGTTGTTCATTAATCGTGAGTAGTATTACTATTCCTAAAACAAAAAACACCAGAGTAGTCAGAATGCTATGACGATGGTTACCATCCATTAACCAATTAATAGCACC
>Ga0316207_10002612_pt1 | contig 18124 bp, 9 predicted proteins | sample 6weekpyrite_MG_FD_204943 | JGI IMG/M metagenome (GOLD analysis project Ga0316207, IMG submission 204943) | Microbial mat bacterial communities from mineral coupon in-situ incubated in ocean water Damariscotta River, Maine, United States -... | ecosystem: Environmental > Aquatic > Marine >...
ATAACCCGTGGGTGATCAGACAAACCCAGGTAGTTATAACCTGAGTAACTGATATAGTTTTTACCCTTAACGGTTATGGTGTCGTTAATTTTTCCAGAGCGTGGCATGAAGTATGGGTTTTCCCGGTCACATTCTGCATAGTAATTTTGCATCTGTAAAATACGCTGGTAGTCTTCACCACTGGAAATATCCATTGCGCGGGTGAAATCAGTATGCGCCACTGTTGATGATGCACTGGTATGCTTTTTATCAAGAAATTCTGTTTTAAATTGTGCGAGTAAATCTTCATTGCTAGTCGTCATGATATTAAATCTCCTTTATATTAAGCTGCTGCGACGTTAGATGAGTCTAGTTTCATTTGCGCCAGTCCCTTGCTTGCCAGATGACTAATGGTGCCTTCACCAATCAGCTCCAGTGCCGATACGGAAATGCCCATATTGTCATCCAGACCCACGCGTATTTCTGTTGCCATTAATGAATCCACACCCAGTGACTCTAAGGGGCGGCTGGCATCAATTTTATCCGCGGGCATTTTTAGTTCTCTTGCCAGGACTTCGGTTATTAATCCGGTGAGCACCGCATGGCGTTGCTCAATATCAAGCGTCGCCAGTTTGGCACTTAGTCGTGCCTGATTAGAGTCATCGGCTTTTGCCATGGCCGCGTCAATTAAAATGCGGAAGCGTGTGGAGGTGCGGCCAAAGTGTTCAAATCGGGCCCACTTATTCCAGTCAACTGTGTTGGTAATGCATACCTGGTTTATGTTGCTATCCATTGCCCGCGCCATTCCCCGGAGTCCTAAGTTAAATGGGATAGGTGTTAAACCAATTTGCCCCAGGTGTTTTACCGCATTTTCATCCTGGCTTAACATGCCGACTGAATCTATTGCTCCCCAGTTTAAACTTAAACCCGCCAGCCCCTGTGACCGACGGAGGTGGGCCAGTGCATCCAGAAATCCATTAGCGGCACAGTAATTGGCCTGGTTACTATTACCCACTAAAACTGAAATGGAAGAATATAAAACAAAGTGATCCAGGCTCAGGTGCTGACTTGCACTATGTAAATTCCAGGCTCCCTGGGCTTTAGGTTGCATTACCTGTTGCAAGTCCTGCTGTGACAATTCGGTTATGGCTTTGTCGGCCACCACACCGGCAGTGTGAAATATTCCTTTAAGTGGGAGTGCGTCATTACCAAATTCATCCATGAGTTTTTTAACCGATGAAAGATTAGCAATATCACATGCTCTGGCAACGGCACGGCAACCTGAATTTTTCAGTTGCTGTAAAAACTGCTGGTCACTTTCTTTATCACCCGCATTGCGACTGGCTAAAATAATTTGCCCCGCACCCTGTTCGGCTAACCAGCTGGCGGTTTCTTTTCCCAGTCCGCCAAAGCCACCGGTTACCAGGTAACTGGCGTCAGCATCAATCGAAGTATTATCCTGTGCGGTCATCATGACTGTTTGTTCAGTTGAAAAACGCACGAGTAGCATGTCCAGACTGCTTAACAGGGTACTGTTCTGTTCTACCAGGCTGGCAAGGTCAAAGGTTGCTATGTTATCAACAGATGTAAAACCCTGACTAATAGCGTTGCTAATTGTATTGTTAACTGCAGTTTCCATCGCCTGTTTTAATGCTTCAGGTTTACGCATCATTTCCTGGCGAATATCCAGGCGAACCAGTTTACCTACGTGCTTATCGCAACGTAGTGGTGCAGGTTGTTGGTTAAGTTCAATCAGGCAACCGCCTTCAGCAAGATCTGTAAAACCAAACTGTTTATCCCAGTCATTTAACGGCGCCGCAATGGCGGTTAACTGACCATGACTTAATGTTTCTGATAAGTCTTCCGAGCTCCATTGTTGAGGGTTTGCAGGGAAAGGCACAACATTTATTCCCTGGTTTTCTAACACCTTGCCCAGGGCTAAGCCCGGTGGAGTAGAGCACACCAGTACTCGATCAGTTTTTGTCAGGTCCGCATTTTGTACAATTCGCTCGGCCATTGCCTGAACAGCAACCGAGCTGGTAATTAACTCTGCATCTATTGCTTGCGAACCCGTTGATTCTGGAGCGGAAACTAATAAGCACTGTTGTGAATCAATTTGAATATGACTCGATAAAGATACGGGCACCAGTCCACAAATACGATCACCGGTTTTCCAGCTATTAACCTTCGAACCTAAGCGACTGACTTTGCCACAGACAACCATTAGTTTATCAGGGTCCTGAGTATGATTCAGTGCTTGCTCAGCAAGAGTACCGTCGATATTAATAGCCTCAATTTTCAGCTCAAGCTGGTGTTGGTTGAGTCGAGGCGTCTGTGTTGAAGCCAGGCTGATTTCACCTGTACCAGCACCCTGCGCAAAATTAAAATACTGATCTTGTGTAGCGTCGAATTCAAGCTGGCGATGCTCAGAAAAAATATCACTGGCTTTAAGCTCAGAATAAAAACGACCTTCATGGCGTAGAGCAACTTCATCAGCCAGGTCATTGCTGCATAACTCTGCCAACAGGGCGTTCATTAATTTCCCATCCACAGTTCTGGGCATGTCGATGGTGGTGGGGCGTAATTTACCTAGTTCATTAAATGCAACTCGAGTTAAACCAACTAAAGTTGCCTGTGCGGGAATGACGGATTTGTCACTTTCAGTTACTGAAAATGCTTCTCGTGTAACCACATAAACCCGTGAGTTATGTTCGCGCTCGGCCATAGCTTGTAAGATCGCCAGTAATCGACCACTGGCATGAGTAGCTACCGGGTCAATATTTTCACTTAAGCCCGAACTGGTCAGAAACACCAGGCGATTAAAATGGGAGTTGGAAATTCTATATTCAAGATCTGTCCGATCCAGTGAAAGGTGTTGCACATGCTGGCCGGTGATTTCAGATAATTGATGACTGAGCATTTCTGCAAACAGCACCCCTTCATCTGCTACCACCAGCCATTGTTGATCTTTAATAGTGGGTGTCCCGATAGCACCGATAGCATGTGGTTGGTCTTCTTTAGTGGGTGTCCCAATAGGGGAGGGCGACTCAACGGTGGGCGCTACTGTGGGTGTCCCAATAGTGAGTGCTGCATCGGTAAGTGGCTGGGGGTTCCATACATAATGGTAATCGGCGCTGGGATAGGGCTGTTCTGTTTTTCCTCCAGCCAGACCAGAACACACGAGCCCGGTTATCTCTGCCTGAACACTGCCATCACCCGCCATAATGGTTAAATCACATTCAACTTTTCGCGCACTTCGTTGGGTCAGCACGCCATGACACCATAAACTGGATGACAGGTTTTGATAAATTTTTAATGACTTAATCGCTGTGGGTAAAAAGGCGCCGTCTTCTGGCTTAAGTAAACTCAACACCGTTTGAAAGCAACCATCCAGTAATGAGGGATGGGCGATAAACGTACTGGCGGTTGACTGTAACTGCTCGGGCAATTGCAGGTGCGCCAGAACCTGTTGCCTGTCCTGCGAAAGCTTGAGTTCAACGATGGGCTGGAACAGTGGCCCGTATTGCATATTGAATTTAGCAAAACCGGAATAAACGGATTCGGTAGCCTGTTTTAGATCTAAAGCAGCAGCAATATCGGCTATGGATTTCTGTTTTACCTGTGCACCGGGTAATGAATAAATCCAGCTACTGGCATGGTGTGATAGCTGGGCCGGGTTCTGGTCATCATAACTGTACAACTCCATATTGCGTGCATTTGAATTATGGCGTAATTGCTGGAACAGGGCCTTGTTGCTATCTAAAACCAGGGCCTTTTCTATGCTGATATCAGTCATACGAAAAGCCGTATGTGAACCGCCGGACATTTCAGAAGCCGCTTCCAGCATCGTTTCAAGATAAGCCGCCGCTGGCATAATTGAAACACCATCCACCACATGTTGCTGTAAAAAATTTAATCGCTGATCAGACAGTTCACTTAGCCATGCACTGCCATCCAGTTCAGCAACACCAAGCAGGGGCTGCTCGCTGCCGGTCATGCGGTCCCGACGTTGACGTTCAGATTCACGCCACAGGGTTTCTCGTTGCCAGGGGTAATTTGGCAAGCTTACCCGTTGCCCACCTGGATGCCGTGAAGCCCAGTCAACTTTACCGCCCTGCACATAAACCTCTGCAAAGCTTCGGTAAAAACTGGATATCTCATCCTGTTTACGATTTAACGTTTGCACCAGGCGTATATCAATGCTATCTGCTTTGGCAATATCTTTAAGTGCATTTCGTAAAACAGGGTGGGGGCCAACTTCAACAAAAATAGTGTGGCCCTCCTGCAACATATTTTTAATGGCTTTTTCAAAATAAACCGGGTGGCGCACATTTCGGCACCAGTAATCCGCATCGTAAGCAAAGTCATTTACCTGGGTGCCGGTGACGGTTGAATACAGGGGTAAGGTTGGGGATTTGGGTTTTAGATTAGCCAGGGCCTGGTTTAATTCCGCAAGTAAAGGCTCCATCATTGGGCTGTGGTATGGCACCTCAACCGTCAGTGGACGGGCAAATATGTCCCGTGATTCCAGGTCGCTCTGTATCTGGTTCAGTGTAGCCTGATCCCCAGAAAGTGTAATATTGGTTGCGCTGTTAATGGCAGCAATACTAACCAGCTGTTCTTTTTCTTTAAGAATTATTTGAAGGTCTTCTTCACTTAAACCCACCGCAAGCATGCCCCCCTGGCCTGCGGCTTTTGCCTGGATACAACTACGTTGCACTGCAACCGTAAGGGCCTCTTCAAGATCCAGCATGCCCGACGCCCAGGCAGAAGAAATTTCACCAACGGAATGTCCAACAACCGCATCAGCTTGCAAACCATCGGCTGCCATGGCCTGGGTTAAGGCATATTGAATAACAAAATTTGCCGGTTGCGCCAGGTGAGTTTGCTGAATATTAGACGCCGATTCTGTTTTCATCATTTCATCTTTAATTGAATAACGGGTAATTTTTTTGAATACCTGGTCCGCCTCATCCATTGCATTTTTAAATACCAGATTGTTTTGATACAGGCTTTGTCCCATGCCCCACCACTGAGGTCCCATTCCGGTATAAACAAAAACCACACGGGGATCCCCCTGGTATGCCTGTACACCCTGGGCACTATTTTCAGCTATATTTTCTGCTGCAAATTTTTCCAGGCCGGTCACCAGCTCATCAGCCGTCTCACCCCAGATTGCAAGTCGATGGGAAAGATGGCTTTGGTGTCGTGTTGAAGAAAACAGAATATCCTGCATGGAATCTTTATGATTTTTTATTTTATCCGCATAATTTAATGCCAGTGTGGGTAGTGCATTTTCATCCCGTGAAGAAAGGGGTAAAAGCATAAAAGACTGTTTGGCATTTTCAACAATGGCCGGTGATGTTGTGTTTGAATCATACGAACTCAAAATAGCGTGGGCATTCGTGCCACCATATCCAAACGAATTAATAGCAACACGTCGAGTGCCATCTTTTGTAGCCAGGGGTTGTAATTTATCAGCCAGTGCAAGGCCATTTTCACCAAAGGGAATAGCGGGATTGGGTGATTGCAATGTCGCCAGTGCAGGTACCTGATTATGCTTTAACATTAAACAGATTTTTATTAAACCGGCAACACCTGCGGCTGCTTCAAGGTGACCAATGTTGCTTTTAACCGAACCGATAGGGCAGGCCTGACTACGGCCCTTACTACGGCTCTGGCTACGACTCTGGCCATAAACCGCGGCGATAGCCGATGCTTCTATGGGATCTCCCACGGGTGTCCCGGTACCATGTGCTTCCACATATTGCACAGAGTCTGGATTTATCCCCGACTCTTCTGCCAGTCTCTGCATAAGCGACTGTTGGGACTCACCATTAGGCACGGTAATACCATTTGTTCGTCCATCCTGGTTAACCCCAACGGCATCAACAACGGCAAGAATGTTATCGCCATCAGTTTGTGCTTTAGATAATGGTTTTAGCACAAGAATTCCAGCACCTTCACCGCGGCCATAACCATCTCCGTTTGCATCAAAACTTTTTGATCGGCCGTCTTTTGCCAGGAACTGGCCTTTTGACATGGCGATGGGGTACTCCGGGCGTAACATAAAATTCACACCCCCAACCAGTGCCATTTCAGCCGCGCCATTTAGAATATCCTGAACCGCATATGACAGGGCCACTAATGAAGATGAGCAGGCGGTATCAACTGAAATGCTCGGCCCACAAAAATCAAAGGCATAGGAAATACGATTGGACAGCATGGTAAGGGTTGCCCCCGCTGCACTGTGTGCTCCAATCTGGCTGCGGCCGCCACTGCCCAACTGGTTTAACATGTGATCCAGTGTAAAGCCGCCCGCGTAAACACCCATTTTTCCGCCGGCAAGTTGTGTTACATCCAGCCCCGCGTTTTCCATTGCCTCCCAGGCAACTTCAAGTAATAAGCGTTGTTGGGGATCAAAATATTCCACTTCACGGGGTGCAAATCCAAAAAAACCAGCATCAAATTTTTTATAATCCCAGTCGATGAAATGTCCTTTTCGCACATAAGATTTTGCCGATGCGTTATCGTGGTCATTACAGAACCGGCTTGCCTCCCAACGGTCTTTTGGGATATCACCTACCACATTTTTTCCCTGTAATAACAGCTCCCAAAATTTTTCCGGGGTATCTGAATTACCGGGGAATCGACAGCCCATTCCGATAATTGCGACTTTATCCTGATGTATATTTCCATTATTGCTCATCGCTCTTTCCTTTTAAGTCAGTATTAAATATTTGACTGGAACAGAATAAAAAACATTGAATAAATGAAAAGAAAGAAGTAGAAGCGACTCCTTTCGCAATGTATTTATATTTTGATTCCATTCAAGTAGATTAATTATCATTTTGATATTGGGGAGTAGATTATAGAGATCTATTAATTATATCTATCAACAATTGGGGTCACTGCTTGTCATATTTGATGAAATAAATTTGTAAGGAAATTCCGATGTTCTTTCAGCTAAATAATTTTACAGACTATAAATTCCCTGATTGTCTGGTTACAAAAGGCGTAAGTGTTTAACAATGTATTAATAGAATTTGGTGATTTTTTTCTATATTTAAAAACAGTTTTCTAAACACATGCAACTCAGGTATCTCAGGTGATAACTCTAAAAATAAAATTTAATAACTTGTAATGAGTGAAGTGATTTCTTGGTTTGTAAACCCTGCAGGAGGGCGTGGTGTATATTGGTTTTTATCAACATAATACTGTGGTTATATGAAAATTTAAATATAATTTTTAACTAGTGAGCAGACACAGTAAGCGGATATTGGTCTTGTAACATGTTTGTGATATAACCCTGTTCTGCACCCATAATTAACGCCTTTAAAGTGTTTTGAGTTATCCATGGAGAGTTGAGTAGCCAGGCAATCTAGTTGGCCACCCAGGTGCATATTAAGCTGGTGCAGAAAACATTCGTTCAATTTTAAGGAGAAGAAAATGAAGATGTTAAAAATTATTTTGTGCTTAGTATTTATGTTTTTATCCCTGGTTAGTGTTAGTAGCCAGGCTGCCAGTTCCCCGGCAATTCTACCGGTTCCCTTACCACAAATAACAGATACTTACTTTACGGTCAGACCTGATTATAGGCGCTGTGTCTCACCAATTTGTGGTGGCTGGTTTGTTAATGCGGTTAATCTTAAAGTTATAAGGTGTCCAGACGGAAGTTTCAAAAAGGAGTGCTACGTTGGTACGGATATGATTAACATTCCAAGTTTAACACCCGAACAGATTGCGCAACTTCGTCAGGCAATGAGTCAGTCAAATGCCTTGATTCTAGGTAATATATCAAACAAGGTGCCATACGGATTATTTGTCATCAATAGTGCCTGGTTAAGTGCAACTGATCAGAAACCTGAGGGTAAATTTGTTAGTGTTAGTGATAACGGGATTCGCTGCATCACACACCCCTGCCCAAGTTTAGATGGCCTTATTCTGAATAGAAGCAGGGTTAAAAGTTTGGCGAGTTATGATTTGAGCAGTGTTAATGTAACCGATGCGCAACTCAAACTGGCACAGGATGCAATTGTATCCGGTGAGGGTTTACCAATGGCTGGAAAGTTTGTCGAGGTAACTGGGCCAGCTGGAACAGCACAGGGCATAGTGGCATCTCAGTTTTATCTAAAACTTGAAAGTACCGCACCAAAATTTTGCAGACCCACAGGGTGCTCCGGTGAAATTTGCTCTGATACTGATGTGATAACAACCTGTCAATGGCGGCCAGAGTATGAATGTTATCGCACCGCAATCTGTTCGGCACAGGCCAATGGTGATTGTGGCTGGGTTATGGATGATGAGTTAAGAAAGTGCCTGGATAATGCAGCAGGGAATACACTACTACAACAGTTAATCACTAACTAACAGGAGTTATGAGATCAGACTTAATTCCAGTAAGTTAAGCTTTTATAAGTAGGTGCTCCTTTAGGCGCACCTACAGGGTAATTGGCCTTAACTTACTGGTGGCTGGTTCAGCTTTAAGCAGTTTATCTTAACCCTTAGGCAGCATGAGTCTGGCCCTATTGATTATGCTTTCAGTGATTAGTTGAAATTTTCAGTATATGACGTGTCAATAAGATACCTGATCCCTTAACTGCGCTTTGTTCTGTGTTTAATTCCAAAACCCAAAAGCCGTTTTATAGTTAGTCATTGTTTTAATTAATCAGGAATATCTATTATTAGACTGGATATTAGTATCCGGCATGGTTGCAGTTGACATGAGTAGATCAACTATCAATACACCAATAACGGGTTTTTATTTCATATGGCTCTCCTCTAAACTTTAGTGACTGATTTCTATAGTAATTCGTAAAAATTACATTTACCGTTTGTCTTATGACTTAAAAAACAGGAAATTTTCCTAAAATCTGACCTATAATTTTATTAGACACAAGTAAATAACAAACGAGAAAGGATAAAAAATATAAGAAAAATTTAAATTGTAAAAACAAAAACTTAATCTAAATTTGATGCCTGGTGGTAGTGATGTTTTGTGAAGTACACCAACAAATATGTTTTTGTAATAGCTTGAATTCAAGACCAGGTTTGTATAACTTAAATAAATTGCGTATAACTTATATGCAGTTATCCCTTTACTTTATGTCATGTCTATTACTGGTGTTTTCTTTCTTTATCCCTGGCTACACTTTTGCATCTGAGTTAGATGACTTAATTAAAAATAAACTGCCAGAAAATATTATATCTAAGGTGGATTTTTATAAAAAAGAAAGTGCGCCTGATTTTAAAGCAATTGAAGCTGGTTTAAACAATAAAAATTCTCAAGCAGTCTCTAAACGATCTAAGAAAAACACAGAGTCGTTAATTCCACAAAATAAAACAACTGAATGGGTAAAGCAGATTTTACTACGCCACTATAAAGCAACCGACGATGATCCGAAGTATATAAAACAGGACATTACAGAAATGGCTACTTACTATACCCAGTTTCCTGATGTGGTGATGTTGCTTGCATTGTTAGAAGATGAGCCCTGGATTTTTGAATACAAACAATATGCATCAATGACGAAAGCGATTGGCACTATATTTTCTATTGATCGAGTTGAAATATATATTGGTACACGTGGAGCCGTACAGCATAAAAAGCATCGAGCTTGTGCAGCTAATCCTGTATGCATCTCATCACCAGCTGACGTGCTTTTGCATGAACTCATTCATGCCAGTATAATGTTAACAACAGATAAATTCATCGAGAATGGGGGTATGAATTCGATGTTTTATCCGCTTAGTCATGAACATGATGTTATTAATATTGAAGCAGAGCTTTATAAAAGGATGACAGATATAGATAATATCAAACGGCCACAGCGACATAATCACGAAGGTAAATATGTTGCATCTTCCTGTGTGACATGTGTTTATTAATGGCTGCTGCTGTTCAGTGATGCGTTAATTCTCTTTAATTACCTCATCTCGTTTTTGTTTATATTTATCATAACTTTCGTTTGTACGTTCAATGCATTCATCATAATCAGAAGAAGGAACTTTTTGGCACTCTAATTTTCGATTGTACTGCATAGAGTTATACATCTGTCTGGAGCTACAGGCTTGTATAGAAATGGTTAACAATGCAAGTAGTAAGATTATTGCTCTATTCATTTTCTTATATCCAGTATGTATAATTTTGTAAAGTTTAACGTGGGTACTCAATTGTGCATTTTGAATTACGGATTATTTTCCGGTTTACCCGGTGCAAACCATATTTCAAAATGCATTGGCCTTAATGCTTCTGACTTTTCGTAACCTGAAATATATTTCAGTGAAATTTCATAGTTCTCGTTAATCAATGAATTACGTATTTTTTCTGCTGTTGATTTTTCTTCTTTGCGGAAATACCTTAATTGAGAAGATTTGGGGGATTTTGTACCTACCATCTGTATTCCAGGAACAATCCATTCATGTTTTTCCAGTATTTGTTCAATCGGTAGAGACGCCTGCTTTTCGCTTTGGCCTTCCACGTGAACGTATATCCTGGGGCGTAGTTCGATTCTAGCCTTTGCAACATCTGCAACCTTGGTTGCAGCTTCCTTTAGCACTGACTTGTCAGGCTCTGCTTCAGCTACTGCCAATGCTAATTTCTCTGCCAATTCATCATCTAATACCCGTAATAATTTTATCGCCAGTAGACGTTGTTTGCTATCATCGCTTGTTATCTTCTCTGCAAATATTTCCAATATCTTTACTTGCCTGTCAGAATCTGCCATAGCTAGTGCATTACTTTCCTGTTGTTGAGTTATCAGGTAAGTGCCGAGTATACCGACAGCAGCTACAACGATGGGCATGAAGAATATTTCTATCAAATTTTTCTTATCGGTCATATTTATATACATTTGTTTGGTTGTTGAATGACTTTATTCAACATACCCAACATAACATTTTAATTGGGTGGATGTCACTATCGTTTGTTACTTCTCATATCGGCTAGTCGAAGCATGGCTGGAGAAATGAGCTTACGCATAACCCGCATAACCCGGACACCCAACATAATATTTGACAAGTACAAACCACAAGCGTAATTTTCTAACATCAAAAAGGATCACAGCAACCCAGGGAGCTAAACATGCCGAAACCCCGTTATGCACAAATGTCACTCGCCGCAACACCCTACTACCACTGCATGTCACGAGTCGTACGCAAAGCCTATCTTTGCGGAATCGATATCAACACCGGTGAAAGCTATGAACATCGGCGCCAATGGGTAGAAGACAAACTATTGGAGCTTGGTGATATTTTTGCATTAGACATTTGCGCCTACGCCATCATGTCTAATCATTATCATGTCGTACTGCACATCAATAAAGCACAGGCCGATAACTGGAGCAATGATGAGGTTATCTATAAATGGCACCAGCTCTATAAAGGCAGTGTGTTGTCACAAAATTACTTACAAGGTGTAAATCTAAGTAAAGCCGAACGCAATGCACTAAAAGAACAGCTTGAAGTGTGGCGTGAACGCCTGATGAACATCAGCTGGTTTATGAAAATACTCAATGAAGACATAGCCCGACAGGCCAATAAAGAAGATCAATGTACCGGGCGTTTCTGGGAAGGCCGATTTAAATCACAGGCCCTGTTAGATGAGGCCGCCCTGGCAGCCTGCATGGTATATGTTGATTTAAACCCCATACGCGCCAAGATGAACAAAACACCTGAAACCTCAGAACATACCAGCATAAAAACCAGAGTAGATACCGCCCTAAAAGCGCATCACCCAAATGACAAACGTCAACAGCCTAAAAACCTGTTTCCACTCGTAGGCAAGCCTGGAAAAGATATGCCCGAAGGGCTGCCCTTTAAGCTCAATGATTACATCGCTCTGGTAGACTGGACGGGTAAACAAACCCGCAAAGACAAACGCGGTGCAATAGATCAAAACTTACCTCCACTATTAAACCGATTAAACTTTGAAAAAGAAAACTGGTTGCATTTATCAACCCACTTTGAAAGCAAACTAAAAGGCTTGGTCGGTTCAATAATAAGCCTGAAAGTCGCCTGTGAAAAAATGGGCTATAAACGCACGGTGTTTAAATGCTGTTGCGAACAATATTTTCCGTAAAAAACAAAACTTAACTAGCAATCAACAAACACCAGTACCTTGTTGAGGTTTTATTGTGGGTTAAATTTTGTCAATTCATTAATTAATGTTTATTCTTTGCCTGAATCTGGCATTACAAAGAAAAAATAATTTTTTATTATTAATAAGGTATGAAAATAAATTTTAAAAAATCCTGATTTAATATTTTTAACTTGGGTGTCCAGTTATCTTTCTTCCAGTTATCTTAGTTATCTTAGTTATCTCTCCGTCATCTCTTATTCCCGTTATCTTTCGTTATCATTTTATTGACTGTATCAATAATCAAATCTGCACGGTCAAATTGAATATTATGTCCGCTACCTTCGGCGATAAGCCATTCGCTGTTTTCAGATAAGGTCATATAATCTTTTCTTTGCCGTTCCTTGGCGGCCTGTAAATAGGCCCTTACTTTTTGTTCTGGATTTGTTTTATTTATCTCACCAACCTTATGTGCAGTTTTAATGGTCACTTCATTGTCTTGAATAATGACCTTTACCGGGATATCCGGAAAACCATCCGGGGCATTTAAATAATGCCTGTCATCTATGCGATAAAGTGAGGCAAAGTGTTTCAAGAATTGTTTATGTTGAATCGAATTAGAGAGTGCTTCAATACCAAGGGATCTTAGATATTCGGGAACCTGGTGCATACTAAGTAAATAATCTGCGTAAAACCTGAACAGACCCAACTTTGCAGTCACTTCGTTTAGCGATATCTTTTCACTTTGTTTCAATACCGCCTGTTGGTATATTGGATTACGCAATTCTTTCTCATCCCAGGCTGATGGATCAACAAAAACCACAGCCGCTACTTCCTCGGGATATAATTTGGCAAAGTGTTTAGTATAGATACCTCCCATGGAGGCACCTACTACAATATAGGGAGGCTCTATGGCTAAGCCCTGTAATAAAGTGTGAAGTTCGGTGACGACCTGTTTACTTGAATAGGCTTTGGGGCTTGCTTCACTCCATCCATAACCAGAACGGTCATAGCTTATTACTCGTGTCGTTTTTGCCAGTTCATCCTGTATATCCCACCACCCCCAAGAAAATGCACTACCTCCTGCTAGTAAAATAATCGTCGGAGAACCCATGCCCTTAACTGTGGCATAGAGTTTATGGGTACCAATATTGACTAATTGACCCCGGGGGTGGGGATTCGCTAACCACTTTTCTACGCTATATTTATTATGAGTGTAAGTAATCAAAAGAAAAATGCTACATACAACAAGCAAGGTCACTATCGAGATGCCAATCCACTTTAAGATTATTTTCATTTGCCTGGCCTATTCTGGGATTAGTGCCTGTTAATCATATGAACGAACTTTTACCCGCCTGCCGTTTGTGATTGTATCATCTGGATAAAGGATAATGTTTTGTTCAAGTGTTAAGCCTTTCAGGACCTCAGCCACCAGGCCGTTACGCTGGCCAATTTTTACTTTACGACGATAGGCCCGGCCATTGTTTAATTCGAAAACAGCCCAGTCATCCCCATAGCGAAACAATGCGCTGGCGGGTATTTGTAAAACATTATCTTTTTCCCAGAGAATAAACTGTGCTTCTACACGGTAACCATCACCCAGTCGTTGCCATTTTTCTGGTTCGGACACGATATCAACAATAACCAGCACCCGTTGCTCTTCTACCCCCAGGGCAGATATTTTAGTAAAGCCAACCGGTTCCACTTTACGTACGATTCCTTCAAGGGGAGTTTCTCCGCCCCAACGATACAGTAATACACGCATGCCATTTTTTATCTGCACCGCATCCGCTGATAACACATCAATCTCGACCTCCAGTGCTTTTGGATTACCCACTTCGATTAATGCCTGCCCCGCATTTACCACGCCTTCACTTTCATGATAGACCTTTAAAACACTGCCATTGATGGGTGCGGTAATATCGACATGTTCGACAGCCTGTCCTGTATCTTTGCTGGCTGAATATGCCAATATAGTACGCGCCGCTGCCAGTTCATGGCGTGCGACTTCAACGGCGAATTCCGATGAGCGTAGTGCGGCTCTGGTCATGCGTGCACGCGCAGCTGCCTTGTCTTCTGCATCCTGAGACACGAGTTGTTGTTTATGCAGATTTTTAACACGTCTATATTCCTCCTGTGCCAGTTCTTCATCGGCTTTAACAACTCGGGCCTTCTGCTCCTCTGCCAGTATAGCTGCCTTTGCTGCCGCTACCCGGGCTTCGGCCTCGGCTCGGCTGCGCACATCCAGCACCTGGGGAAGTAAGGGGTCCAGGTCGACCAGAGCCTGCTCCTGTTTAATGGTATCTCCCACCTCGAGTTCAAATCGCCGGACATAACCGGACACAGGTGCGGAAATGACATAACGATCAATCACCCGGGTCTTGCCTTCTTCAACGACCGTTACCTGCAAGGGGCCACGTGAGACCCTTGCAGCATCTACCCAACTTGGCTGGGGCCAGAAACCGATCGTCAGGCCGACAATAATGGCGACGATTATTCCGATTAATCCGATGTGATGTGGCAATTTCATAACGGCTTATTCCTTCGTTTTTAATACGGAGATCAAATCCAGTTCATCAAGTTTGCGACGTACCATAAAAGCGGAAACCGTTGCGGCGACTAAAACCACCAATGCGGCATACGCATAGGTACCCGGTTTTAAAATTAACGGTACACGATACATCTCGGTCACAAGAGTGCTCGCGATATAAGCACAAATACCGTAGCCAAAACACATTCCCAGGGGGATGGCCAGCAGAACCAGAATCGCTAATTCGCCGAGTAAAATGTATGAAATTTCACTACGCTTCATACCAAGCACACGTAAACTGGCCAGTTCACGGCTGCGTTCGATAAGCATGATCCTTGCGCTGTTAAAAACAATGCCAACCGCAATCACAGTGGCGAAAATAGTTGCCACCGTCGCGTAAAACAACATGGTCTGATTCATCATCTTGCGATAGTTGATAATCTCCCGTTGTCGAACAATGCTCCCTGCAATACGGGGTAATGTCTTCAGGCGTTTCATAAGCTCAGGTAGCTCACGCTGATCAACGCTAAGAATTGCGCCATTAATTGCCGTGGGTTCACGTAATAATCTATTAAGTGACTGCAGGCTCATATATCCGGCAACGCCGAGGTATTGTTTTGCAAAGGCAACCACCTGCACTTGCCGTCGGGTCTCTTTGCCATCCAGTAATTCAACACTAATCCAGTCTCCGGGTTTTACCCCCAGGATAGTTGAAAAATAATCGGATAAAACAATACCCGAGGCGGGCAGCTGAAAAGGTTTAAGATCGACATCGAGAAATTGAATAATCTTCCCCCCCGGTTCCAGTGCGGTAATTGAGGTGAGGTAATAGAGGTGCCCATTGTGTAATCTCACCACTGCACTGCGGTAGACTTCTCCATGCTCAACACCCTGTAAATTCAACAGGTCATACAAAGATCGGTATAAGGTTGGCTCAATAAAAGCCAGTGATAAATCCTGTCGTTGGGAGAACTTGTACTGCACATCCAATATGTAACTCATACTATCTTCCTGGAAACGCCCTGACATGACGATGGCACATGCTAAGGCAATGCCGATAATCGTTAGTCCAGATTTTACCCGATGTCGTTCCATATGGCGGAGGATCATACGGGTCGGTGCGCTAAACCAGAGCTTCAGTCCCGCACGTTCCATAACACTTTGGCGGTATAATGCCGGGGCTTCGGGGCGCATTGCCTCCGCGGGGTTTAATTGTGCAACCAAACGCACAGCAAACAGGGTGCCGAACATGGCTGTTGTGATGCTAACGATAACCGCTTTGAGAATGACTGCTGGGCGAAGAATAAATTCCAGATAGGGTAAACGGAATAGCGAAGCGAATATTTCCGCTAACATATTACCCAGCCATAAGCCTGATAATATTCCAATACCGGTTCCAATGATAACGATCACCAGTACAAACTGTATATAATGCAGGGTAACGTTAAGATTACTGTACCCAAAGGCGATAAGCGTGGCGATCTGCTCCCGTTGTGTTGCTACCAGGCGAGTGATCACCACATTTAATAAAAAAGCGGCGACGGCGAGAAAAAGCCCCGGAAAAATATTAGACAAAATGTCTAATTGGTTTATTTCATTGGTTAAATATTTATATGGGCCGTGATCTTCACGGGATATTGCGCCACCACCACCGTAAGGTTTAAGGAGGCTATCGAGCTGGGTAATAACATCCTTCACCCTGGCCCCTGAATCGAGTCGCAGCACAGCACTGTTGAATGCACCATACATGTCATAGGCATGGCCTAGCGGTGTACGGGCCATCCATATAACAATCTGGCGTTTAGGGTCGGGGAAAGCGCTACCGGGGCGTGCAAAAGAGAGATACTCCGGTGACATGCCCGTGCCGACAATGCGTAAATCTTTACGGTTTCCTTTAATAATAACGCGAAGTCGATCACCGGGATGAAGACCATGGGCTTTAGCAAAACCATCATTAATTACAATTTCATCATTACGGCCACTGATATGTTTTCGCCCTTTGCGTAAAAACAAATCATTTAATTGCATTTCGCCATGGTCTGGCACCGACACAATATAACCGGTAACCGGTTCTGGAAAATCAGGGACATCGACGTTAACAATGCCACTAATCTGGGTAGCCGCATCAGCCACACCGGGAATCTGGGCGATCCTTTTTCGTAGCGACTCCGGTGCTCGTCGTAAGCCGACAAATACATCACCAAATCGGTAGTCGCGATAAAATGTATCCTTTGTCAGGTTTAACGAATCCAGCGCGCTTAAAAACATAATATAAGTGGCTACGCCGCAGGCAAGCACCAATAGAATGGCAAACGCCTGGCTGCGAAGATGCCAAAGGTCACGCCACATTTTCAGGTTTATTGCTGTCATGACATTTGTCTCTCCAGCTACTGCGACTTGTTGGTTGTGAATTTATATTGTGTCTTTATCTATAATGAATTTATTTTTTTTAAACCTTACTTACCTACTTACCTACTTACCTGGACACTCGTTTTGTATATAAATCAAAAGCGTTTTCTTTTGACTTTATCTTCTGTTTAAAGAAAAAGTCTTAGCAGTAAATCATTACCTCATCACAACTTTCCTGCCATCTTCCACTTCATCACTTGGGTGATTAATAACCACCTCGTTTTCCTTAAGGCCTTTTAAAATCTGTGCGATTAGGCCATTGCGTTGTCCGACTTTAACAATACGCCTAAATGCATGATTATTTTCTACCACAAACAGGGCGTAACCATCTTCATAACGAAACAGGCTACTCGCTGGAACTTGTAAAACATTATCCTTATGCCAAAGCACAAAGCGTGCTTCGACACGATAACCATCGCCGAGGCGTTGCCATTGTTCGTGGGGGGAAGTGAAATCAATAATGATCAATACCCGTTGTTCTTCCACCCCTAAAGCCGACACTTTGGTAAACCCCACCGGCTCGATCAGGCGCACGATGCCTTCCAGTTGTTTTTCACCGCCCCAGCGCTCGAATAAGACTTTCATTCCCGGTTTAACTTTTACCGCATCGGCGGAGAGCACATCGACTTCCACTTCCAGGGTGGAGGTGTCTCCGACTTCTAACAGGGTTTCACCGGTGCTCACCGGGCCTTCACATTTACGTTGAATTTTCAGGATTTTGCCGCTGATGGGGGAGACCACGGGCACCCTGATTTGTGCATTCATTTTAGCTGTACCGGCGCTATATTTAAGTGCGGTTTCTGCCGCCTGTAATTCATAGCTGGCGACTTCCACGGCGTGTCTTGAGGCGCGTAGTTTGGCATTGGCGGCGAGTATATCCATCTCGGCCTTGTCGAAGGCGCCCCTGGAGATAACACCTTTTTCAAATAACGGTCGCATGCGTTTTACTTCACTGGTATAAAACACAGAAGCGGCTTGCAGCGATTCGGCCTGGTCGCGGGCGGATTCCAGTGCCGATTTCGCCGCCGCAACTCGGGCCTGTGCTTCAGCTCTGCTACGGGGGTCCAGCACCCGTGATTCCAGTGGTGTGATGCTGAGTATGGTCTGGCCTTTTTCGATGCTGTCGCCGA
>Ga0316207_10002613_pt1 | contig 18123 bp, 18 predicted proteins | sample 6weekpyrite_MG_FD_204943 | JGI IMG/M metagenome (GOLD analysis project Ga0316207, IMG submission 204943) | Microbial mat bacterial communities from mineral coupon in-situ incubated in ocean water Damariscotta River, Maine, United States -... | ecosystem: Environmental > Aquatic > Marine >...
AGGGTTTTTTCATGCCTGATCAGTTTATTCCTATGGCCGAAGAGGATGGCTTAATAGATGAGCTGACAGATCTGGTTTTTGAAAAAACATTTGCCCAGTTAAAACAGTGGCGCCTACAAGGCTTGGGTTTTAAGGTTTCGGTTAATATTGCGGCAGGCACTATTGGTCGCCATCTTAATTTTCCTGAGCAGGTGATGACCCATTTGGATAATTATGGCCTGTTACCTGAAGATGTGATTTTGGAGATAACCGAGAGTGGTGTTATCGACGATCTAGCTACGACCTTGGACACGCTGGTGCGCTTGCGACTAAAAGGTGTCACGCTTTCGATTGATGATTTTGGTACCGGCTATTCCACCTTCAAACAGTTGCAGGGGATTCCTTTTACCGAGTTGAAGATTGATAAAGAGTTTGTCATGAACGGTGTTTCTGATCCTTCCAGCCTGGCAATTGTCGAGTCCAGTATTTTACTCGGGCAAAAGCTGGGCATGACCCTGGTGGCGGAAGGGGTTGAGTCAAAGGAAGATTGGGAGTTGCTTAGGAAGCTTGGGTGCCATATATTGCAAGGTTTTTTCATTTCCAGGCCTGTGCCAGCTGACCAGTTGGAAAAATGGTTGCTGCAGTGGCAGGCAGGAAATAACTAGGCCCAATTACTCGGGCTAGATAATGCCCTGTACGCGTTTGTATGTCCCGGGTGAAACTGGTTTCAGAGTCGTTCTCCTCGCCTAATCCTTCGCTTATCATTTTTCCAGGCTGGTTTGTAGCCATTCAGGTTCATGATTATTTAAGTGTTGTGCATTAATGCGCCACCGCTTAGCGAGTGTGCTTTTCTCGGCTTTTTCAAACATGGGCTGTTGCTGGCTTGAGCTGTTAGAGTGGTGGTAGGCAGTGTATTATTAGGCAGTAGTTTCATAGCACTTAAAGGTGGAAACAGGTGAGTAAGTATTGGAGTGAATTAACCAAAGGCTTGGTGCCTTATGTGCCTGGTGAGCAGCCTAAGGTGCAAGACTTGATTAAACTCAATACCAATGAAAACCCCTATCCGCCATCACCTGCGGTGGTTGAAGCGATTAACAATTTTGATAAGGGACGGCTGCGTTTCTATCCTGATCCAAACAGTGATGTGCTTAAACAGGCATTGGCCGATTATTATGCAGTGGAAATACATCAGGTTTTTGTTGGTAATGGTTCTGATGAGGTGTTGGCGCTAGCCTTTATGGCGTTTTTTAAACAAGAAAAACCAATTTTGTTTCCGGACATCAGTTACAGCTTTTACCCTGTTTATTGCAACCTGTTTAATATCGAATTCCAACAACCTGCCTTGAATGATGAGTTTGAGATTGTGCTGGATGATTATGCTCAAGACAACGGCGGCATCATTTTTCCAAACCCTAATGCGCCTACAGGACGTGTCATTGGCTTAGAGCAGTTACGTAATCTGTTGCAGAAGAATACCGAATCAGTGTTAATTGTTGACGAGGCCTATATCGATTTTGGTGGTGAGACTGCGATTGCCCTGGTTGATCAGTTTCCCAATCTGTTGGTGGTGCAAACCTTTTCCAAGTCACGCAGCCTGGCCGGTTCTCGGGTTGGTTTTGCCATAGGTTCAACGGAACTGATTGAGGGTCTGGAGCGGGTCAAAAATTCATTTAACTCTTATCCTCTTGATATGCTGGCGGTGACTGCGGCTGTGGCGGCATTGGAAGATAAGGATTATTTCGAACAGACGAGACAAAAGATTATCGCCTCACGCGACTGGCTTGATACTGAATTGAGCCAGCTTGGTTTTAAGCTGCTGCCGTCGGCGGCCAACTTTGTCTTTGTTAGTCATCCACAATATGATGCGGCGCGGCTGTTTGCCGAGCTGCGTGATAGAAAGGTTCTGGTGCGTTATTTTTCCAGTGCCCGTATCGATCAGTACCTGCGTATTAGTATGGGGACGAGGCAGGAGTGTGAGGCTCTGATTACGGCCCTGAAAGAAATTCTTGTTTAGATATTTAGACGAGTTTTTTTAACAGTTTGAGATAGGAGTTTTCATCTGGTGCAGTACCACTGCGCTGTGCCTGCCACATCATTTCAGCCAGGCACTCGGTCATCTTGTGTTCGGCCTCATGGGCATCGCCGCAACGCGTGGCAATCTTCTGGTAAATCTCACGTATCCCTTCGGGGCGATTGGCGCTGAGCTGTTCGTGGATTGCGATATGCATGCCCATGTGCATGAAGGGATTGCTCTTGCCTGATTCGGGTAAATATTCCTTACCCATGGCTGTGTCCTTGTCACTGAGTACTGGCTGATATTCAGGGTGCTGACTGATGACATCGGCAATGATCTTTTCCAGCGGTTCAAGCGGCTGGTTATTTTGTGCTTTGTCCCAGACATCAATATAGTACTGGCGAAGCTTGTTTCTATCGTTGCCGAACATTAGTTGTAGACCTTGTCTTTATACTCACACAGATCCTCAATTATACACGCCTCACACCTAGGCTTGCGTGCTACACAGACATAACGACCATGCAGGATCAGCCAGTGATGGGTATCTAGCTTGAACTCCTCAGGGATGAATTTTTCCAGTTTCTTTTCCACCTCTAAAACAGTCTTGCCTGGGGCGATTTTGGTGCGGTTTGAGACGCGAAAGATGTGGGTATCAACAGCGATAGTCGGCTGGCCAAAGGCGGTGTTGAGAATGACATTGGCGGTCTTGCGGCCAACGCCGGGCAGGGCTTCCAGCTCTGCCCGGTTTTGCGGTACTTCGCTGTGGTGTTTGTCGATTAAAATCTTACAGGCCTTGATGATGTGTTTTGCCTTGCTGTTAAACAGGCCGATGGTTTTGATGTGTTTTTTTAGTCCGTCTTCACCTAGAGCAAAGATCGCTTCTGGTGTATTGGCGACAGGGAACAGCTTGTCGGTGGCCTTGTTGACACCCTTATCCGTGGCCTGGGCCGACAGCGCCACCGCTACCAATAGTTCAAATGCTGAGTTGTAGTTCAGTTCGGTAGTGGGCTGGGGGTTTTCAGCCCGCAAGCGGGTGAAGATCTCGGTGCGTTTCTGTTTATTCATGGAGGCGGTATTGCTTTGAATTTGAGGGCTAATGGTGCCAGTTGCAAAGGGGCAGGGCAAGTATAGGCTTACCCTTTGCCAAGGGGTAATTTATAATACGGTTTGATGGCATTGTCGGTATCCAGTTGAATCGGTTTTGACCTTCAACTTTTAAACCACTCTAATCTAGGTTTTGGCGTAAGCATGGAATCCAATAACAACACTGCTCAACATTCAGGTCAAAAGCCTCATCGCTCCAGACGCTCTAGTCGTTCCCATCATAGTCAATTGAAAATATGGGCTTTGACTTTAGCTTTGCTGGTTACGATTGTAATTTTGATTATTAGCAGTGCGTATAATAGTTCGCGAATTGAAAAGCTGTCCACTCGGGCAAGTGATACCCAAGAGCAGTTATTTCTTAAAGAACAAGAGGTTGATAACCTTAAGGCACAACTGGCACAGTCAAAAAATGAGCTGGAAAAATATATAGAGGGGCGTATTCCCAGCGTGATGAAGCTGGAGCCAGATCAGGTTCTGACGGTCGATAAAGATATTATTAAGAACATTGTTTTTTCAGTGGTCACTCAGAATAGCAGTAAAGTGTATGAATATAAGCTGGTGGTGGAAAATCTGTCCCGGGAGAATATAGTGCCTAAGTTCAGGGTGCTGGTATTTGACAAGTATGGCGTTCAGATCGGTATAGATCAGGTTTTGAATGGCGAGGAGCTGGCCCCGGGGGAAAGCCGCTCCTTCTCATCAAAAGTGGACTTCTTTATGAAAAATGAACCTGTGTATTTCCAGGTTTCCAGTGCGATCCCGCATGCGGCAGCGCGTATGTAAAATTACTCCAAATAAATTCAGGGTGACTCTAAAAATAGTGCATTTTTAGAAGTGCCCTAGAGTCACTTTCAGTAGTTGTCAGTGCACCATCGCTTCCACATGATGCGGTATTGCTGTTCCAACTGTTGCGTAAATTCCTGGCCGTTACACAGTTTGGATGCCTGCATTCGTGGGCGTACTGCTTGTCTCAAATTTTCCAGCTGTTGAGTGTCTTAACTAAGTGCAAGTGCAGCGGCGATGAACTCTGGCTCTGAATTGGCAATGCAGTTAATCAGGTCGAGATTGGTCAAGATGCTTGCTCCCATCCTGGGTGAATGCCTGTTGCCGGCAAGCGTAATAACAGGGACGCCCATCCACAAGGCATGACAACTGACTGTATGTCCATTCCATGGGAAGGTGTCTAGAACAATGTCGACATCTGCATGGCCGGATAGGTATGTGCCCAAGTCTTGTGCGGCGCTAAATTCGATGCGAATGGTGTCAATCTCATGTGCTGCAAATAGCTGTTCATAATGTGCCCGTGTTGGTGGGTCGTTTAGTGACAGGCATTGGATTAGTAATCGCGAATCTGGAACAGCCTTTAGTGCGTCGGACCACAGTTTTACAACTTCTTCGCCAATCTTGGCCAGGTTGTTAAAAGATGCGAAGGTGACGTAACCATTCTTGAGTACCGGTGCCGGCGAAACAGGTGGGCATTTTTCAGGGGCTTGGTAGCAAAAGAATGCATTCGGCATAATTTTTCACTGTAATAGGCGTCCATTTCTGGGGCGGGATCACAGTGATGGTCTGTAATCAGGTATTGAATTGAGCGTAACCCCGTGCTGTTTGGGTAGCCAAGATAAGATGCATGTACGCGGGCCGGTTGGCCTGCAAACATGGTTAGGCGGTTATTGGCTGTATGGCCCGCAAGATCAATCAATAAGTCGATTTTGTCATCAATAATTAATCATTAGGTAAACCCTCGGCTATGCCGGGGGGACTCGAATAGGTTAGACCGGGGCTACGGTCACTTATTCTTTTGTTTCGACCAAGAAACGAGAGGAATATCTATGAGAGACTTTACGAGTTTGGCTCATACAAGATGGGATTGTAAATACCATGTTGTATTTATCCCTAAACGTAGGCGAAAGCTGATATACGGTAATCTAAGAAAAGCTTTGGGTGAGATATTTCACGAGTTGGCGAGTAGAAAGGAATGTCGCATAGAAGAAGGACATCTAATGGCTGATCACGTGCATATTTATATCAGCATTCCGCCAAAATATTCAGTATCTAATGTCGTGGGGTATCTGAAAGGAAAAAAGTGCCATAACGATAGCTAGACGCTTTAAGGGCAAGTAAAGAAATTTCGGTGGTGAGCATTTCTGGGCGCGAGGATATTATGTTTCAACCGTGGGTTTAGATGAAGAGGTGGTTAGAGAATATATCCGGAATCAGGAGCAGGAAGATGTTCGTCGAGATCAGCTGGCCCTTGGGGTGTAGCGCCTTGGGCGCAACGCAAGCCCTTTGAGGGCGTAATCTAATAAGCCTCCGGCTCTGCCGGAGGTAATTTAACTGGTGGGTACAAGTTTGGCTTCTGTTATTGATGCTGATTTTACAGCTTTCTTTTTGTTCTTTTCATCGATCACATTTTTAAGGGCTATTAACAAGCCCAAGCCAATAAATGCGCCGGGCGGCAGTACGGCAAGTAGAAAACCGCGATAATCTTCAATCAGGGTGATGGTGAGCATGCGGCCAACGTCACCAAACATCAGATGTGCCTGTGTTAGCAGAGTGCCCTGGCCGATGATTTCACGCATGGCACCCAACACCACAAGCACTGCGCCAAATCCCAGGCCCATCATCAAGGCGTCCATGACCGCTTTGTCTGGTGTGGTCTTGGAAGCGAATGCTTCTGCGCGTCCGAGAATGGCACAGTTGGTAACGATTAGTGGCACAAAGATGCCAAGTATTTTATACAGTTCATGGAAGTAGGCATTCATGGTCAATTCAATCGCCGTAACCACTGCGGCGATGATCATGACGAAAATTGGAATGCGTACTTCCGGTTTAACCGAGTTGCGAATTAAAGAAACGATTAGGCTGGAAAGCACTAGTGTCAGCGTTGTAGCAATGCCCAAGCCCAGGCCGTTGATGGTGGTTGCTGTGACGGCCAGCAAGGGGCAGAGACCGAGCACCTGCACCAGGGCGACGTTATTGGACCACAGGCCTTCACGGTTTATATCACTATAGGATTTATCCATGTTATTTGTCTCCTGCTCTGTTGGGCGGCTGGATTTTCCTGATGGCATCAGCTGGGGCAAATAAGCCCTCTCTATTCAGATAATAGAATATCAGTGATTTATAGACAGCCTTGACTACGGCCCTTGGGGTGATGGTAGCACCGGTAAACTGGTCAATGACACCGCCGTCCTTTTTCACTTTCCAGCCTTGTGTGTCCGGGGCGTTGAGCGAGTAGCCATAAAATTGCTCTATCCAAGGCGAGCGCTCGACTTCGATGCCGTCGCCAAGACCGGGGGTTTCCTTGTGGGTCAAAACTCGCACCCCACCAATCTGACCTGCCAGATCGACCGCCACCAGTAGTTTGATGGTGCCGTTATAACCATCCGGGGCATGGGCTGTCATGATGGCGGCCACAGGCTTTCCATTTTTGCGAGCCCGATAAATGGTTAGACCTTCATCAGTCCCTAGCAACTGTTTGGAGTGCACCACGATCTTGTCATTGTAGATGTCGTTGTCATAGGCCTCAGCCGGCACCATTTCATTAAGGGTTCGCAGCAGGAATGCCTTTTCGTTGGCAGCGATGCGCTCCTTGGTACTCTCAAAGGTGATGCCCACCAAACCGGCGCCAATCATGGCAAAGCTGCCAAGGATGGCTGCGGCGATTAGCATTTGTCTGCCTAACATAAGCTATTTGCCTCCATGCCCAAACACCTGCGGCCGGGTGTAGTGGTCGATGGTAGGGGCCGCCATGTTCATCAAGAGTATGGAAAAGGCTACTGCATCTGGATAACCGCCCCAGCTGCGGATGACATAGGTCAGCAGGCCCACGCCAATGCCGAAGTAGATTCGGCCTCTGGGCGTAGTGGCACCGCTGACCGGGTCGGTGGCGATAAAGAATGCGCCAAGGATGGCACCACCGCTGAATAGGTGAAACAGTGGTGAGCTATAGGTGGCTGGGTTAATGAAATAAAACACCAGTGAGATCAATGCCAGACTGCCAAGCATGGCGGCGGGTACATGCCAGCTAATGATATTTTTGTACATCAGCCATAGACCGCCGGCGAGAAAGGCGATGCTGATCCATTCCCAGCCAGTGCCACCCATGCTGCCAAAAATGGGGCTGGCGGTGATCTCCGCCATGGCCTTGTTGAGGCCTAGTTCTGTTCTGAGTGCGTCGAGTGGTGTGGCCATGGTCAGTGCGTCGAGTCTGATACCTGTGGGCAGACTGCCGCCGAAGACATAGCTCAGTGACTGGCTCAATGTCAGATGCGCTTCACTGAGTGATAGCGGTGCTGGCCAGCTGGTCATCTCAAGCGGGAACGAGATCAGCAGCATGACATAACCGACCATGGCCGGGTTGAAGGGGTTAAAACCCAGGCCGCCGTAGATATGTTTGGCGAAGATGATGGCAAAGGCGGTACCGAGCAGTATTAGCCACCAGGGGGCCAGTGGCGGCAGGGCCAGACCGAGCAACAGGGCGGTGACCAGTGCGCTGCCATCGGTCAGAAACATCTTCACCGGTCGTTGCCGCAGACGCAACATCAGTGCTTCGGTTGCCAGGGCGGTGACAGTGGCCAGCAGGACATTGATGATCACACCCCAGCCAAACAGCCAGCTGTAAAGCAGCATGCCCGGGATCAGGGCATAGGCTACCTGCAACATTACCTTGGTAATGGTAGATGGACCGTGGAAGTGGGGCGAACTGGGCGTTTTCAACAGCATGGCGTTATTTTTTTTCGTCCTTAGCCGCGTGATTGTCTGAGTCCGTGTTGCCTGTCATGGCTGCTTGTGCCTGGGCGCGACGGCTTTCTGCTATCTGCTGCGCCTTGGCACGCATCTCATCGGCCTTGTTAACCTGTTGCTGTTGCGACTCGCTCAGGTCGTCGGTGTTTTTGGGTTCGCTGCCCTGGGCCTGTTTTTTAGCCTTGGCACGTGCCATGGCGGCCTGAATGGCCGCTTGTTTGGCGCTGCCGCCGCCCTGAGCTGCAGCCTTTTTCTTGGCCAGACGGGCGGCTTTCTCGGCGGCCTCACGCTCGATGCGTGATTGGCGGAACTCATGCCGTTGGCGTGCCTGGTCAGCCTTTTCCTTTTCCCGTTCCTGCGCCCAGATCTCGGTCTTGGCGTAACGATAATAATGTACCAGCGGAATGTTGCTGGGGCAGACATAGGAACAGCAGCCGCACTCAATACAGTCGAACAGATTGTATTCCTGAGCGCGATCAAACTCCTTGGCGCGGGCAAACCACTGCAGTTGTTGCGGCAACAGTTCCACCGGGCAGACATCAGCACAGGCACCGCAGCGGATGCAGGGCATGATGTCTGACGGCGGGGTGACATTGTCTTTAGTGGCAGCCAGGATACAGTTGGTGGTCTTGATCACTGGGATATCAATGCTGTGCATGGCAAAGCCCATCATTGGCCCGCCCATGATGATGCGGTCAACATCGTTGCGCAGACCGCCGCACTGATCCAGCAGGTGTTGCATCGGCGTGCCGAGTGGCACCTCCAGATTACATGGCTCGGCCACACCATCGCCAGTGATGGTGACGATGCGCGAGGTTAGGGGTTTGCCCAGGTCGATGGCATTGTGTATTGCTGCTGCGGTACCGACATTGTGAACCACGATGCCGACCTGTAAAGGCAGGCCATTGCTGGGCACCTCTTTGTCTGTCAGCACCTTGATCAGTTGTTTTTCACTGCCCTGAGGGTAAAGGGTGGGCACCTGCACGACCTCGATGCCAACTTCGTCTTGGCAGGTTTTGAGCAGGGCTGCATAGGCCTCGGGTTTGTTGTCTTCAATGGCAATCAGTGTCTGCTTGGCTTGCAGGGCATGGCGCATGACCTTGGCACCAGCGATGACCTGCTCTGGTCGTTCGCGCATTAGCATGTCATCGCAGCTGATGTAGGGCTCGCACTCGACGCCATTCAGTATCAGGGTGTCGATCTCGGTACCGGCTGGATTGAGTTTGATGTAGGAGGGGAAGCCTGCACCACCGAGGCCGACTATGCCTGAGGTACGAATCAGGTTACGCAGGTGACTGGCTGGCATTTCGGTGTAGGGGGTAGCTTCTGGGCCATGTTCAATCCAACGATCTTCGCCATCGGTGTCGATGATGATACAGGTGGCGCTGAGCCCTGATGGATGCGGGATGGGTCGTTCTTCAATGGCCACCACCGTGCCGGAGCTGGAGGCATGTACCGAGGCACTGACATACCCTTCGGCGCGGGCGATCTTTTGCCCTTTCAGCACTCGATCACCCACCTCGACGATGGGCTGGGCCGATTCGCCGATGTGTTGATGCAGCGGTAAGACCAACTCTTTTGCCAGCGTTGCAGCTTGGATAGGTTGTCCAGTTGAGATCGCCTTGTGCTGTGGTGGATGGATGCCACCCTTGAATTTGAAAAGCTGGCGGATCATGGTTTTGTCTCCGCGGCTGTTTCGTCAGGGTAGGGCCACTTCCAGTGAAAGATATCCTCCTCAACTGGGATCATGTCGATGCAATCCACCGGGCAGGGTTCCAGGCACAGTTCACAGCCGGTGCACTCGGGCTTGATGACGGTATGCATCTGTTTGGCGGCGCCGAGGATGGCATCCACCGGGCAGGCTTGGATGCAGAGAGTACAGCCGATACAGGTATCTTCCCGGATGATAGCCACCATCTTGGGTTTTTCTTCGCCCACTTCTTCATCGAGTGGGATTGGTTCGCGGCCAAGTAGGTCAGCCAGGGCGATGATGGTGGTTTCGCCACCGGGTGGGCAGCGATTGATCTCAGCACCATCATTGGCAATGGCCTCGGCATAGGGGCGGCAACCAGGATAACTGCATTGACCACATTGAGTCTGGGGCAAAATGGCGTCGATCTGATCCACCAATGGATCACCCTCAACCTTGAAGCGTACTGCGGCAAAGCCGAGCAACAGGCCAAAGACGATAGCGAGGGCGGTTAGCGCCAGAACAGCAGTTAGCATCGTTTTAAACCTTCACTAAGCCCGAAAACCCCATAAAAGCCATGGACATCAAGCCTGCAGTAATCAGGGCGATGGCTGGGCCACGAAAGGCGACGGGTACATCAGCGACGGTAATGCGTTCACGCATGGCGGCAAACAGGATCAGCACCAGCGAGAAACCCACCGCGGCACCAAAGCCGTAGATGGCTGATTCGATGAAGCCGAATTCCTCCTGCACATTTAGCAGGGCCACACCGAGCACGGCACAGTTGGTGGTGATCAGCGGCAGGAAGATGCCCAACACCTTGTATAGCAGCGGGCTGGTCTTGTGCACTACCATCTCGGTGAACTGCACTACTACAGCGATTACCAGGATGAAGGTGATGGTGCGTAGGTATTCCAGTCCCAGTGGTGCCAGCAGGTATTCATTGGCCAGGTAGCTACAGACGGAGGAGAGCGTCAGCACAAAGGTGGTGGCCAGCGCCATGCCGGTGGCTGTCTCCAACTTTTTCGACACGCCCATAAACGGACACAGGCCAAGAAACTTGACCAGGACGAAGTTGTTTACCAGCACGGTGCTGACTAGGATCAGGGCGTATTCGGTCATATCCGTTTTCAATTAAAGGCAAGGGCCTGCATGTTGCCGCTGGCAGGGAGAGGGCTGATAACCTACTAAAAATGCCTCGCGTATATTAGGCGTCCTTTATTTAATATTCAACATTCAAATCATATACGTTATATGGTTTGGTTATATTGAGGTCGTATCATTTCACCTTCATGCCAGGCTGAGCACCTTCATGCGGTTCCAGTATCCACAGCTCTTTTCCGCCCGGGCCTGCTGCTAGTACCATGCCTTCAGACAGACCAAAACGCATCTTGCGCGGCGCCAGGTTAGCCACCATCACGGTCAATTTGCCTTCCAGGTCTTCCGGGGCGTAGGCCGACTTGATGCCGGCGAAGACATTGCGGGGTTTTTCTTCACCAATATCCAGAGTCAGTTGCAGCAGCTTGTCGGCGCCTTCAACATGGTTGGCCTTGACGATCTTGGCAATACGCAGGTCGACCTTGGCAAAGTCGTCAAATTGGATAAATTCATCTGTAGATTCGCTCATTAGCTTTTCTTCTTTATTTTGTTGTTGCTCACCGTGGCGGGCAGGTGAGGGCTGTGCAGTCTTGAGGCTCTCGGCGCTCTCGGCCAGCAGGGCATCGATCTGTTTTTGTTCGATGCGGGTGATCATGTGTTTGTATGGCTTGATCTCGTGGCTGAGCAGTAGTGAGTTACTGTCAGACCAGTTGAGTGGTTCGATATTGAGGAAGTCTTCGACCTGCTTGGTCAGTGGTGGCAGGACCGGTTTCAGGTAAATGGTCAGCAGGCGGAAGGCATTTACTATCGAGGTGCAGATCTTATGCAGGTTCTCTTGCTGGTCTTCTTGCTTGGCCAGCACCCAGGGCTTGGTCTCGTCGACATATTCGTTGGCGATGTCGGCCAGGGCCATGATTTCACGCATTGCTTCACTGAACTGGCGCGCCTCGTAGAGGGCGGCGATGTCGGCCTGTTTGGCCTGGATGGTTTGCACCATAGTCTGACCAGAGGCATCCAGTTCGCTGCTGAGCTGGTTGTCATAACGTTTCTTGATGAAACCGGCTGAGCGTGAGGCGATGTTGATGTACTTGCCCACCAGGTTGCTGTTAACTCGGGCAACGAAGTCATCCATGTTGAGATCGATATCTTCGATCCGATCGCTGAGTTTGGCGGCAAAGTAGTAGCGCAGATACTCAGGCTTGAGGTGATTCAAATAGGTGCGGGCCATGATGAAGGTGCCGCGCGACTTGGACATCTTCTGGCCGTTAACGGTTAGAAAACCGTGGACGCAGACCTTGGTCGGGGTGCGATAGCCGCTGAATTTCAGTGTTGCTGGCCAGAACAGGGCGTGGAAATAGAGGATGTCTTTGCCGATGAAGTGGTAGACCTCGGCATCACTATCCGGTTTCCAATAGCTGTCGAAGTCGATGCCCTTTTTCTCGCACAGGTTTTTGAAACTGGCCATGTAGCCAATTGGTGCGTCTAGCCAGACGTAGAAATATTTGCCCGGCGCGTCGGGGATCTCGAAACCGAAATAGGGCGCATCGCGGGAAATGTCCCAGTCTTTCAGGCCGGACTCGAACCACTCGCTGATCTTGTTGGTGGCTTCGGCCTGTAGTGGTGCTTTGTCACCCGACTCCAATAACCACTGCTTGAGGAAGTCTTCGCATTCACCCAGCTTGAAAAAGTGGTGTTCCGACTCTTTCATTATGGGTGTCGCGCCGGAAACAGCCGAGTAAGGCTTGATCAAATCGGTGGGCGCATAGGTGGCGCCGCAGACTTCACAGGAGTCGCCATACTGATCTTCGGCCTTGCACTTGGGGCAGCTGCCCTTGACGAAACGGTCCGGCAGGAACATCTCTTTTTGCGGGTCATAGAGCTGTTCGATGGTGCGGATGTCGATCAGGTCGTTGGCCTTGAGTTGGCGGTAAATGGCTTGTGACAGGTCACGGTTTTCGTCTGAATTAGTCGAGTAGTAGTTGTCGAAAGCAATATCGAAATCATTGAAGTCAGTAAAGTGTTCGTTGTGAACCCGTTCAATCAGCGCCTCCGGAGTGATGCCTTCCTGTTCGGCACGCAACATGATCGGCGTGCCGTGGGTGTCGTCGGCGCAAACGTAATGACATTCGTTGCCAGACATGCGTTGGAAACGGCTCCAGATATCAGTTTGGATATATTCAACCAAATGGCCCAGGTGGATGGAGCCGTTGGCATAGGGCAGGGCGCTGGTGACAAGAATTTTTCTTGGGTTTGCTGACATCTGGCGACTTTGATCCGTTGGCGTGACTAAATTCAACGATTATACCCTAAATAGGAATGCCACTGTGGTGGCTAATTTACGCTAAATGTCTGTAAATCTGTGGGGTTACATCTTCTTTAAAATCAGTCTAAAGAGCTAATCCTGAGTTTGCAGATGTGGTAAATTAGGCTCAGTTTTGAAACGAAGTATTGCCAAAGGAAGAATTGAATATGTCCGCGTTAACGAAATCCGCAGTCGAGGCAGTCTTACAGCAGATTGTTGATCCAAACACAAATACAGATTTGGTTTCGGCCAAGTCGGTCAAGACGGTTGATATTGATAGTGACAAACTTGCCGTGCAGATCGAGCTGGGTTATCCGGCTGATAGTTATCTGGCAGCGCTTGAGCAGCAAGTGACTGAGCAGCTTACAGCGCTTGCCGCTGATGTCAGTGTGACTGCCGGCTGGAAGGTGATGGCACGTTCGGTGCAGCCTGGCGTGAAGGCCTTTGACAATATCAAGAATGTTATTGCTATTGCCTCAGGTAAGGGCGGTGTCGGCAAGTCTACCACCACCGTCAATCTGGCGCTGGCGCTGGCTAAAGAGGGTGCCAAGGTCGGGGTGCTGGATGCGGATATTTATGGTCCCAGTCAGCCGCGCATGCTCGGCATAGAAGGTCGCCCCGAGTCTGCCGATGGCAAGACCATGGAGCCGATGCAGGCCCATGGCGTGGAGGCGATGTCGATAGGTTTTCTGATTGACGACGAGACACCGATGGTCTGGCGCGGGCCGATGGTAACCCAGGCCTTGGAGCAGTTGCTGCGCGATACCAACTGGGGTGAGCTTGATTATCTGTTGATCGATATGCCGCCCGGCACCGGTGATGTGCAGTTGACCCTGTCGCAAAAGATTCCGGTCAGTGGTGCGGTGATTGTGACTACGCCGCAGGATATTGCCCTGCTTGACGCCCGCAAGGGTCTGAAGATGTTTGAAAAGGTCAACGTCAAGGTGTTGGGTGTGGTAGAGAACATGAGTACCCATATCTGCAGTCAGTGTGGTCATGAGGAGCACATCTTCGGTGCCGGTGGTGGTCAGCAGATGGCTCAGGATTACGGGATTGATTTGCTTGGTTCCTTGCCGCTGGATATCAATATCCGCCAAAGTGTCGATACCGGCAAGCCCAGTGTGGTAGCCGATCCTGAGGGTTCTGTGGCCATGGCCTATGGCGGGATAGCGCGTAAGTTAGCGGCCAAGTTGGCGCTGCAGGCCAAGGATTACAGTAGCAAGTTCCCCAATATCGTGATTCAAAATACGTAGGGTGCGCACCGCGCACCCTACGGCTATAAAATCATTGCGCACCATTACCTCGAATAGAGTGGGTCATAGAAAAATGGTGCGCAATGCGCACCCTACGATACAATATGCCGCTTTGCAGCAAACCGGAATTCAAGTGTATGAGTATTAAGTCGGATAAGTGGATTCGTCGAATGGCGGAAAACGAAGGCATGATTGAGCCGTTTGAGCCTGGTCAAGTTCGTGAAAGCTCCGGTGAACGGCTTATCTCATACGGCACTTCCAGTTACGGTTACGATGTGCGCTGCTCGGATGAATTCAAGATCTTTACCAATATCAACTCGGCCATCGTTGATCCGAAGAATTTTGATGACAACAGCTTTGTCGATGTGAAGTCCGATGTTTGCATTATCCCGCCTAACTCTTTTGCCCTGGCCCGTACGGTTGAGTTTTTTCGTATTCCCCGCAGTGTGTTGACGGTGTGCCTGGGTAAGTCCACCTATGCCCGTTGCGGCATCATCGTTAATGTCACGCCGCTAGAACCCGAGTGGGAAGGCCATGTGACGCTGGAGTTTTCAAACACCACACCGTTGCCAGCCAAGATCTACGCCAACGAAGGTGTAGCACAGATGTTGTTCTTTGAGTCTGATGAGGTTTGTGATGTCTCTTACGGCGATCGTGGCGGTAAGTATCAGGGCCAAACCGGCGTTACTCTGCCAAGGGCTTAATTTGCTGGCAGGCCGTTGACCGATTTTAGGGTCAGGGTCAGCTCGATACCATTTTCTTCCTGTACGACCTTTATAGGCAGGTAGTTTAGTTTCTTCGCGCACCAGAGAATGGTGTCGCGCTTGCCGGGTCGCTTGAGCTTGATGGTTTCGAATGTGCCTAGATCTGTGCGAATGGTTTCTGGGCCCAGATTGCTAAAACTATAGGTTTTTAGTTTGCCGCCATCGGCAATCTGATATTCAAGCAGCTCCTTACCAAGGGATAAATCCTGCATTACTGCTAGGTGGTAGAGAAGTTTGTCCAGGGTGCCTTCGGTTATCTTCATTGACCAGGGGTCATTGTTGATGTCGTTGGTGACACGCATCTTGTTCCAGTCAAAATTAAGTTTGACGTGGCGCTTTTTTTTGCTGCTGTTGCGATCATAGGAATATTTGATCGGTCTGGGTTGTTGTTGGTGATAGTTCCATTCGGTTTTTTCCAGCAGGGTGGAATCGGTGAACCAGCGGGCATAACCGACTGGTTCGGAATAGGATTCGTAGACGTAATTGCCATTGTCGTTTTTATAAAGCTTGCGCTTCATTTCAGCCAGCATGACCGGGCCTTTTTGCAGGGTGTAGGTGACGTTAAATGATTCAGGTAAATTTTGTTCTGCTTGGATAGTACTGCTCAGTGCCAGGCCGAGCAAGAGCAGTAAACTGCCAAAGGTAAAAGTGTTTATGTGTCGTTTAGGTTTCATCCACGCTTTTTTCCAGCTGCGGCACTGGTGTGCTGTCCAGCATGGCCTGATTATCGTTTAACTGCAAACGACCATCGACAAACCAGCCAATCGCTTCGGGATAAATCCTGTGTTCTTCTTCCAATATGCGTTTGCCCAGTGATTCTGGAGTGTCGCAGCTATCGACTTCAATGATGGCACGATTGACCACTGGCCCACCATCCAGTTCTGGGGTTACAAAATGAACACTGACACCATGTTCTGCGACGCTGGATTCAATGGCCCGTTTATGGGTGTTAAGCCCCTGGAAATTGGGTAGCAGTGAAGGGTGGATGTTCAGCATTCGCCCCAGATAGTGGTTTACAAACTCTTCTGTGAGGATGCGCATGAAACCGGCCAGTATTACCAGTTCAGGTTGATAACCGTCGATCAGCTTTTTCAGGGCGCGGTCAAATGACTGGCGATTGCCGAACAGACTATGATCGAGGACGTGAGTTGCGATGTTGGCGCGTTGGGCGCGTTTCAGGCCAAAGGCATCGGCCTTGTTGCTGATGACAGCCTTGATTTCAGCATTGATCTGGCCGCTGGCACAGGCATCGATAATCGCCTGTAGATTGCTGCCGCTGCCGGAGATCAATACCACCACTGGCAGCGGTGCCTGTCCTGCTTGGGTCATCGTTAGTCTTTCAGTATGACGATTTCGTCTGAGCCGCCAGCCTCTTGAATGGTGCCTATGTGCCAGGCAGTTTCACCGTTTGCGCTCAATTGTTGCAGGCTTGCGTCCAGGTCTTCGGCAGCCACAACCACGGCCATGCCGATACCGCAGTTAAAGGTGCGGTGCATCTCGTGCAAATCGATATTGCCCTGTTGTTGCAGCCAGTCGAAGATGGCCGGCTGTTGCCAGGCGCTGATGGAAATTTCTGCCTGGGTGCCTTGCGGCATGACACGTGGCAGATTTTCCAGCAGGCCACCACCAGTGATGTGGGCCAGAGCGTGGACATCGATCTTGCTGAACAGGCCCAGCAACGGTTTGATATAGAGTCGGGTTGGTGCCAGCAGGGTTTCACCCAAGGTGTTGTTGCCAAAGGCATCATCTAATTTGGCGCCACTGACTTCGATGACCTTGCGAATCAAAGAATAGCCATTTGAATGCGGGCCGGATGAGGCAATACCGATGATGACGTCGCCAGCTTTGACCTTGCTGCCGTCTATAATCTTGGTTTTTTCTACCACGCCAACACAAAAGCCAGCCAGGTCGTAATCTTCGCCTTCATACATGCCAGGCATCTCGGCAGTCTCACCGCCGATCAGGGCGCAGCCGGATTGTTCACAACCCGCACCGATGCCAGTGACCACCGCGGCTGCGGTTTCAAGGCTGAGTTTGCCGGTGGCGTAGTAGTCGAGGAAAAACAGCGGCTCGGCCCCCTGGACGATCAGGTCGTTGGCGCACATGGCCACCAGGTCGATGCCAATGGTGTCGTGTTTGCCCATCTCCATTGCCAGCTTTAGCTTGGTGCCGACGCCGTCGGTGCCAGAGACCAGCACTGGCTGTTTGTAATTCTCAGGGATCTCGAACATGGCGCCAAATCCACCCAAGCCAGCCATTACGCCGGGGCGTTTGGTGCGCGCGGCGATGGGTTTGATGATATCGACCAGCTCGTTGCCTGCCTGGATGTCGACACCGGCATCGCGGTAGCTTAAAGATGTTTTGTTCGGGTCCTGGGAAGTACTCATAGGTGTGATTCGCTCTTTCTAAATATCCGCTGGCGCAAAGAAAGTGTATTATTTTAAATGATCTTGTCGTCAACGGCGACATATAATCAGCTACTTAGAATATTTATTCCAACAAAGCCTGTTTTGGCTGGCCTTGTTGTAGTTTGACGGAGTGTGATTTGGTTTTAAATTGGATAAAACGCTGTTTTGGCCTGGTGGTGCTAATACAGGGCATGCTGCTGTCGCCAGCATATGCCCTGGAGGTCGAGGGGCTGTATCAGGCCAAGGTGCCAGTTATGGGGCAGACCCGCGAGGAGCGCCTGGAAGTCTATCCATCGGCGCTGGCTCAGGTGGTGGTGAAGCTAACGGGGAATCAGGCAGTGCCTGAGATGCCGCAGTTGTCTGGTTTTGTGGCGCAGGCGGTGTCGTTGGTACAACAGTTTCAATATGAAGAATTGTTAACAACCAACCCGGCCCTGATTGAGGCGGGCTATAAGCGTCAGCTGGTGGTAAAGTTTGATGGTGATGCCATTAGTCGGGCCTTGATTGATGCCGAGGTGCCATTGTGGGGCCGAACTCGTTCCGAGGTGTTGTTGTGGCTGGCTGTCGAAGACAGGGAAGCGCGCTATTTATTGGCCGCCAACACCTTGGCCGAACTGGAGTCCCATCTGATCGAACAATCAGCCCGGCGCGGCCTGCCGTTGATATTGCCGTTGATGGACCTGGAAGATCAGGCCAGGCTGGGTTTCGCCGATGTCTGGGGTGACTTTCGTCAGAATATTTTAACGGCCTCGCAACGCTATGGTG
>Ga0316207_10002614_pt1 | contig 18120 bp, 14 predicted proteins | sample 6weekpyrite_MG_FD_204943 | JGI IMG/M metagenome (GOLD analysis project Ga0316207, IMG submission 204943) | Microbial mat bacterial communities from mineral coupon in-situ incubated in ocean water Damariscotta River, Maine, United States -... | ecosystem: Environmental > Aquatic > Marine >...
TTCCACATAATGTTCTGATTGTAATTGCTGGATCAATTGCTCAAGTTGCTCTTGAGCACCAGAAAAAAATGTAAAATCGTCTGAGATTGGGTATGCTGTATTCATAAGAGAGGTCTTTTTAGTGGGTGATGAATGTCGGAAACTTATAAACCAGTATCTTGATCTCTCTTTCTTTAACTTTCAACCCTTACTCATTGTATTTATTGTATTATTTCGTGGCATCAGAAGATCTACACCCATCCAGGGGTGCCATAACAGAACGGAAGCTGGCCAATTTACCTGCCTTTGAGCGAATCCTAGAGACCTAAATAGTAACAGGAATGATTAAGGTTTGTGTCCACCTGCCGACAGGTAGCACTTTCGTACTACGCCCGATCGGCCATCGTTAGTACGACAATCTGCATACTATTTCAGCAAGAGTTGCAACTCCATTTCTACAGTCTGGTGTATTAGGCTACTGTGTATCTGCTCTTAACGTACCTGCTTAATGGGCCTGGATTGCTTCTGGACTATTAAGTTCTACAACGTTATCTTTAGACACGATGTGTTCCTCTTTTGGTTGCGTTAATGTCAAACATATACGTCGCTTTTTCAAGCACCGAAACACCAGATTTTGTTATAGCTCGCCTACGATAGGGAAGGATTGACATAAAAAGCTAAACAATCTCATTTTCTAATTAATGTAATCGATATGGAGATAGAAAGGTTAACGGCTATCATCAGTAATATAGAATGAAGTAATTGTGTAGATAAAAGGTAACTACTCATCCCCCTCCACTCAGTTTTGAATGGCGCTTGGTAGGGTAGGCATTGCATAATGACATAACTTTATTGAATGGGGGGGCAAGAGTTACGAAAAAAGTTAACTAAGAATTAGGACATACTAAATTAAAGTTTTACATATGGTTGTTTATTTATGAAATATTTAACAGAAACAATCTATTTCAATAGTCCGATATTAATTCAAAATATAATGACGGCTATATATGGTTATAGATTATATGGCGAACGTTATGCTGGAAACCATGATCGTTATTTAGGGCAATTATTGGAGTCTCAATGGTATAGCCAGGAAAATATAGATAAATTAGTCGAAAAAAAATTCAATTATATTTTTCGTTACGCAATAGATAATGTGCCCTATTACAGGGAACTCGTGAAGAAAGGAGCTATTAATCCATCAGACATAAAAGGTATTGAAGATATACACAAGTTGCCGATTCTAACGAAGGAAGAGATTCGAAATAACCCTGAACATTTTGTGTCAGATAAGTTTAAGAAAGAAAAATTAATAACAATTAATACCAGTGGGACAACAGGTAAAACCCTAAAAATATACGTTGACAAAGATTCACGTAGATATGGTTATGCATTTTTCAGCAGGTTTAAAAATTGGTTGGGTGTGAATGAGAGCCATAAGAATATAACATTTGCAGGTAGGGGTATCGTATCACCAGACGATAGTAGCCCACCGTTCTGGAGAATTAATCCTGCATGGAATAACTATTTGTTTTCTTCTTATCATTTGTCGCCACATAATATGAAATATTATGTGGAAAAGATGAAGAAGATACAGCCATGCTATATAGATAGTTATCCATCTAGTATATTTGTGATTGCCAAATATATGAAAGAAAAGGGCATTAGTGGAATTTATCCAAAAGCAATAATCACATCATCAGAAACTTTGTTTGATTATCAAAGGAAAATCATATCAGAAATATTCAATTGCCCCATTTATGATCAGTATGGATGTGCGGAACAGGTTGTGTTTGTATCGCAATGTGAAAAAGGCAAATATCACGTTCATCCGGAATTTGGCATTGTAGAATACTTAAAAGAAGATGGAAGCAAAGCTAAAGAAGGTGAACCAGCCAGGCTAATATGCACAGGATTTACTAATCTTGCTATGCCTCTTATTCGATATGATATTGGTGATACAGGGATTATGTCAAAAAATAAATGTTCTTGTGGAAGAAGCTTTCCGGTGATCGAAAAAATAATTGGGAGAACTGACGATATATTAGTTATGGGCGATGGGCGTCAAGTGGGACGCCTGGATCCTGTATTCAAGGGATTAAAGACCATACAGGAAGCGCAAATTATACAGGAAAACTACGACAAGGTTACATTAAGAATTGTTCCTGGCAATGACTATAAAGAAAGCGACTCTTATGGTGTAGTACGGGAATTAAAAAAGAGATTAGGGGAACAAACAGAGATAACAGTAGCGATTGTATCTAAAATACCTAGATCAGAAAATGGTAAGTTCAGGGCAGTTATTTCGAAAGTAAACAAGAATATTTGTTGATGATATAATATAAATCGCTATAAAAGTATTCGCATGTATTTTATCACCTTATCCCAACCCTATCCCAGAGAGAGAGAGGGGCGATGATGTAAATATTTATGCAACGATGAGTACCATTGATTACTGATTCACATCATGAAAAAAATAGCACATTTTATTGACACCATTATTCCTGGCGGAGCAGAGGTGTTGATAATAGAAATATCCAGGAACCTGAGAAAATACAACTATCAACCAGAAGTCTTTCATTTCGGAAATCCCTGGTTAGTAGAAAAGTGTGCAGAACTAGACATTCCATGTGTTCTTGTTCCGGGGCACGAATATTATAAATCTATAAAAAAATTACCATTGTTCACATTGAAATTTATAAGATTTCTGAAGGAAAGAAAAATTAGTTTATTACATTCACATCTTTTTGCGCCTATAACGGGAAGTTGCTTTGCAACGTTCATCGGTGGCGTGCCCCATGTAGGAACAATGCATGATACATATACCATCGAAGAAAAGAAATCAAGAATTCATCTTTTAAGAGTAGCATCAATTATAACCACTCAATTAGTAACAGTATCAGAAGATATGCGAGAATATTTACGTAGCTTGGGTAAATTTAATGGAGACAGCTTAAAACTTATATGGAATGGCGTAGATTTAGATAGATATTCTAGTCCACATAATAGTCTTCGCCTCGAATTAGGCCTGGAATTAAGCGAGATTGTTTTTATCTGCGTTGGACGGTTAGTGAAAATAAAGGGGCACGATATATTAATAGAGGCATTTAGCAAAATACGTTCAAATGAACATGTGAAACTATTAATAGTAGGGGATGGTCCAAATAGAGGAATGATAGAAAAATTAATAGATGAAAAAAATATGGGGAAACAAATACAAATTGTTGGATTCAGAAACGATGTGCCAGCCCTGTTAGGGTTGAGTGATTGTTTTGTGCTTTCATCTCGTTCTGAAGGACTTTCTTGTAGTATAGAAGAAGCTATGGCTTCAGGATTGCCGTTGATAGTAACGGACGTAGGGGGAAATCGAGAACTAGTAATTGATGGAGAGTGCGGATACCTGGTTGCTGCAAATGATCCAGATAGTTTTGCAAAGAAAATGCAGATCATGATTGACAATAAAGAAAAAAGATTAAAGTTTGGAGAAATGTCCAGGGTGATTGCACAAGAAAAATTTTCTATAGCTAGCATGGTAGAAAAATATATAAATATATATCAGAAGATGCTTTGATATGCGCCTTGTTTTATTGACATCTCAAAACAATAATGTCAATTTTGAATTGGTTAAACAAATTATTAATGAGATTTCTGAATGTCAATTGGATATATATTTTTGTAAAACTATAAGAAGTAAAAAGGTTTTAGTACAAAGACAAATAAAAAATATTAAACGTAATGGACTTATGTGGGTTCCTTATCGTTTAACAGTTGCTTTCTCGGATATTTTTAAAAAGAATAACGGCGAAAATTCCACTCCATTACTAGCCAAAGTGATCGAACTAAGGAGAGTGACGCTTAAGATTGTCCCATCATACAATTCCGAAGAATTAAAGAAAGAAATCAGAGATAACCAATATGATCTGGGTATAGTTTTTGGTACAGGTATAATAAAAAAAGACCTGTTTTCTTTACCCAAAAAAGGGATGATAAATATACATCAAGGTCTAACGCAATGGTATAGGGGGCAGCCTCCAGTGTTTTGGGAGCTATATAATGATGAAAGAGAAACTGGTATCACTATTCACAAGGTTGCTGAAAAGCTTGACTGCGGCGATATAATATTTCAAAAGAGAGAAGAAATTCTACCTGACGACACGTTAGAAAATTTAGAGAGAAAGTTGGATCAATTGGTAATTGAAAATCTTCCAGGTATTATAAAAAAAATATTAGACGATAGTATATCGGTGATTCCAGTTGATCTTGCACGAGGAAAGACATATACGAGACCAACATTAAAAGAAATGTATGAGCTAAAAAGAAGATTGAAAACTAGAAAGAGGCAAGCTTAAAGGCTAACTATCGGAAATGGATAAGTAGATATAAATGAAGATTTTATTTGTATGGGATGCAGATTATCCGTGGGATATACGTATAGAAAAGATATGTGCTACGTTAATAGAGAACGGTTGGGATGTCCACCTTGTTTGTAGAAATAAGTCAAGGAAAGTACTTGATGAGGTGTATAATGGTATTCATATTCATAGAGTCCCATATTTACAGAAGAAACTGGGCGCTCTGAATAATATTTTTACCTTTCCCATGTTTTTTAGCCCAATTTGGCTTGCTCGAATTAACACAATTGCTAAGAGTCATAATATTGATGTAATTATGGTTCGTGATTTACCTATGGCATTGGCCGCCATTACTATCGCAAAGCTCCGGAAATTACCAGTGGTTCTGGATATGGCTGAATGTTACCCCGAATTTGTTAGATTAATATGGAAATTTGAGCCATTTAAATTTCGAAATATACTTGTTAGGAATCCTTTTCTAGTAGATTTTATTGAACAACTGGTTTTAAAACATGTAAATCATATATTTGTAATGATTGAAGAATCGAAAGATAGACTAATAAAGAAAGGTATAAATACCGATAAAATTACCATTGTTAGTAATACCCCCGTTACACAGAGGTTTAAAGAGGCAAAATTAACCTTTCCAGGACTATTAAATAAAAAAAGTGATAAATTAATTCTACTATATGTAGGATTTGTTAATCAGTCCAGAGGATTAAATACGGTAATTGAATCATTAAAGCATTATAAAGAGATGAATAATGATTTCTTTTTAGTTGTGCTGGGTACAGGTAATGCAGAAAAATCACTAAAGGAATTGGTAAAAAAATTAGGATTAGAGCATCATGTTGGATTTGAGGGCTGGGTTGATAACAAACTAGTACCAGAGTATGTGGCATCTTCAGATATATGCTTGGTTCCCCATCATAAGTGTGGACACTGGAACAACACAATACCTAATAAATTATTTGACTATATGGTTGCGGGTAAGCCTGTACTTGTTTCTGATGTTTATCCAATGAAGAGAATTACAGAAAATGTAGAATGTGGTTTGGTTTACAGAGATTATGATACACAGGATTTTGTTTCACAATTGGTTAGTCTCCAGGATCAAAAACTAAGGAACAAACTTGGGCAAAATGGGATGAAGGTAGTAGAGAGCTATTATAACTGGGACACTGATTCTGCAAGAATTTTGAAGTGTTTAGAGGAACTAAAGAAAACGTGAGCAACAAAACTGTAAAGATCCTCGCCGTAGGAGATCTTTTCCTGGGCGAGCACCCGTTTACACTAGGCCATGGTGTAACCAGTGTTACAAAAGAAAAGGGGGCTGATTTTCTCTTTTCGAGGATTAAGGCGCATTTAAAAGCTAGTGATATAGTATGTGGCAATCTAGAGGGCATCATATCACCAAAAAACAAAACAGAAAAAGGAATTAAGTCTGCTATTTTTTGGGGAGATCCTGAATGTGCAGAGGCGATGAAAGATGCAGGATTCAATTGTGTTTTTTTGGCAAATAATCATACTGCCCAGCATGGGATAGATGCGCTCAAGCGGACGTGCACATTATTAGATAAACACAAAATAAAGTGGACTGGCTTTAATTCTTCAAAACCAGAAACACCCATACCCGCAATATTTAATGTAAGGGGTATCCGGGTGGGTTTTTTATCTTATTGTGATACTCAACAATATCACCTTGATACTATAATACTACCATTAATAGATATAGATAATATAAAGCACGATGTAAGTAAGCTCAAGAAGGAATGTGATATCGTGGTTATTTCTTTGCATTGGGGAGACGAATTCATAGAATATCCCTCGCCAAAGCAAGTGCAAATAGCACATGAAATAATTGATGCAGGCGTCCACTTAATATTAGGACATCACTCACACACAATGCAGGGGATTGAACGATATAAGCATGGTCTTATTGCATATAGTCTTGGTACTTTTATAAAGGACCTATGGCGTAAAGAGTTGAGGGAATCAGTTATTTTAAGTTGTGAACTAACAAAAGAAGGGGTTAAGCAAATTGATATTGTTCCAGTAATTATTAATGAGTCCTATCAACCCGAACTACATGCTGGGCAAGACTGCCACAAGTTCTTAAAGCGATTGGATGCACTTTCGGAAAAAATTTATTCAAATAACTCGCGTGATCCTGGGGAATTACAACAAGTATATCTCAGAGAGATAAAGAAACTTGAACGTACAGATAAGCTCGATAATATAAAGCATTATATGAAAAATATATTTCGATACGATAAGAAATTATTGATCGAAAATATTATTTTGATCCTAAAAAGAAGAATATACAAAAAGAATATATAAGCATAGTAATACCTGGCTAATTAGTACATCTCAAAAGCAGACATGCTATTCATTAAATTCTCTGTTCTAAAAACTGCTATGGAATGAGCCTGAAAATGGAAGCTCTGGTTGTTTCGTACGCCACTTCAGCGCTTCTGAGATATTGATGAGGGCGACGTGACCATAATAAAATGTTTAGTAATAGATATTATATAGCATCATTATGTAATATTGGGCAATGATTTTTAGCACTTAACAGCTTCTATCGAGCATGACAAGATGAATACACATAAAGATTCAAGTAGTATTTTGCATTTGATTGATAGTGGAGGAATGTATGGTGCCGAAAAAGTAGTATTGACACTACTTAATGAGCTTAAAAATACAAATTATCCAGGAATACTTGGGTGTATAAGACAAAATGATTCAGAAATTCCACAAATAGCAAAAGATGCAAAACGCCTCGGCATTTCCATAGAATATTTTACTATGAAACGAGGGCTAAACTATTTTGGTATTCGTAGAATATCAAAGTATATCAGTGAAAATAATATTCGACTGGTACACTCTCATGGGTATAAATCAAATATATTTTTAAGTGTAATACGCAATAAAAAGTATAAAACTATAACTACAGTTCATGGTTGGGCAAAAAACACTGCAGGGCTAAAAGCCAGGATATATGAGCTAGCAGATTCTATTTCATTGAAGAAGATAGACAAGGTTATTGCTGTTTCGGAAGCTGTTATTAAGGATTTAGAGAAAAATGGCTTAAATGCGGAAAAAATATCATTAATCTACAATGGCATAGAAACAAATCAATATGAGCAAGACATAGATATCACTAAAATACGAGAAAAATATACTCTATCATCTGACGACTATGTGATAGGTGCTATAGGTCGGCTTGCTAAAGTGAAAGGGCATTCTTATCTTATTGATGCGATACCTTTAATTTTGAAGGAAAAAATTAACTGTAAACTGATAATAGCTGGAGAAGGGCCGTTAAGAGAGCAATTATTAGCCATGATTGAAAAATACGGGCTTACTGGACATGTACAATTATTGGGTTATACAAATAAAATACATGAAATAATGTCTATGATAGATCTATTTGTACTTCCATCTTTATCAGAGGGTTTGCCTATTTCTCTTCTAGAGGCTATGGCATACGGCAAACCAATATTGGCAAGTGAGTGTGGTGGAATACCAGAAGTAATTACTAATGATGTTAAGGGAATAATGGTACCACCCGAAAATAGTGAAGAAATCGCAAAAGGTGTAAAGAAATTCTATCTGCAGAAAGATAAAGCAGTAAAAATATATGCTGAAAACAAACGTTATGTTGATGATATGTTTTCCTCAAGAAATATGGCAAATCAATACATAAAATTATATAAAAGTTTAATGCAATGAGTAAAAAAATAAGTGTGGCAGGTCTTACTTTGGGGGATCCTTTTAGCCTAACAAGTCGATCTGGGGTTAATTATAATGTTTTCTCAAGACTTCGAAATAAGTGTGAATTGGTCGATGTGTTTGATTTGGATCTGAGTGGATTGAGTAAAGTTACTTCTGCATTAGTAAATTTTTCTTTCAGTCGGCAGAGATGGGGGAATAAGCTACATCAAAATCCCTGGGCATTTGATGTGCGGACAAGAATGGCGGCAAGAAAATTGAGGCATTTGCAGGCAGATATTGACGTAATTTATCAAGATGGTGCAATGTTTATGCCTGGATACCAACCAGAAATTCCTTTTGTTAGTTATCATGATAGTAATGTGTTGTTATCAGTTCAGGGAGGGAGGTACGCACATGGTGTTCATTATAAAGGTGAGAAACTTAAAAAGACTATAGCGCAAGAAAAAATGGTCTATGAAAAGGCCGCGTACATTTTTGCGATGAGCGATTGGTTGAAAGAATCATTAATAGATGATTTCTCTATTCCAGAGGAAAAAATTAAAACAATTTATGCGGGAACAAACCTGAAGGCAGTAGACTTCGAAAAAACATATGATGGGAGGACTATCCTCTTTATAGGGAAAAATTTCGAACGAAAGGGTGGGTATGTGTTGCTGGAAGCATTTAAACATGTAAAAAAAGAAATCAAAGACTCCAGGCTAATTATTATTGGTTCAGATATCAAGATAGATGAGGATGGAGTTGAAGTAAAAGGTTTGGTTTTTGATAAGAATGAAATAGAAAAATATTTAAAGCAATCATCAATCTTTGTTTTGCCATCTCTATTTGAGCCTTTTGGTATTGTGTTTGCTGAAGCGTTTACATTTAAAAATCCCTGTATTGGAACAAACATATGTGCTATGCCAGAAATTATAGAGCAAGGAAAAGGGGGGTTTTTAGTGCCACCTAACGATGCGAAGGCTTTGTCAGAAAAAATGATTATGCTCTTAAAGGATAAAAATCTATCAAAGGAGATGGGAGATTATGGGTTTTCAAAGGCCAAAAATATGTTTACCTGGGATATTGTCGTAGAAAAAATGCTACATCATTGTTCGCAAATAATTTAGCAAAATATCAGGTATGAAATTGAAACAGGAATGCTACATTTGCATATCATGAAGGGCTTTATAAAAAAATTAATTTTGCTGCTTCTTTATACATTTTCTAAAAAAAGACAGCAAGATGGACTTTTGGTGTTGTGTTATCATAGGGTAACTGATGAAAGAGACTTGCATGATCCTTTAAAAGTATCAATGACTAATTTTGAAAAACAGATTAGTTTTTTAAAAAAAAATTATCACATTATATCGGGGGAAAAACTGAGGGATATCATTAATGAAAATGAACCCATGCCAAATAGATCGTGCATGATTACATTCGATGATGGTTGGAAAGATAATTATACGCACGCTTATTCTATATTAAGAAAACATGATGTCCCCGCTGTAATATTCGTCAGCACAGATTACATAGGAACAAATAACATCTTCTGGCATGAAAGATTGCAAAATTATTTATTGAATTGCTCAGAAAATATTTTAAATTTAGGCTCAATAAAAAACCTCGAAAAATGGCCTATAGAAATTAAAGACATGATTTCAGGTATTATAAAAGCGGATATAAAGGACAAGCAAAATAAAATTAACGAGCTAATAACCGCTCTCAAGAAATATAAGCCAGATAAAATTAATGAGCTTAACAATGAGTTATCAAAGATTATTATAAGTGGTGAGATAAAAGAACCGTTAATGCTTTCCTGGGGCCAATTAAAGGAGATGTCTCAACATAACATCCATGTCGGCTCGCATACCAGAAGCCATGCCATTCTCACTCAAGTAAGCGACAAAAAAGTGATTGAAGAATTAAAAGAATCAAAAGATATTCTTGAAAAAAAACTAGGACGGTCGATATTTTATTGTTCTTTCCCAAATGGGAATTACAATGAGTCGATTATGAGAGTGGCGAAAGAAACTAATTATTTGGCAAGTTTTGCTTGTTTACGTGGAAAAATATTTTCAAAAGACAATAGGTATGAAATAAAAAGAATTATGATAAAAGAAGATATCTCAACTGGATTAGATAATGAATATTCAGAAATATTTTTTAAGATTGGATTGTCAGGAATTAAGAATTATTTCAAAAACATACAAATTAAAAAGTAGCTTGTAAGGGACAACAAAACATTAACGGCCGCATAAAAATCTATATTGAGGAAATGGAGTATGTTTTTTGTATTAACAACTGGCAGGAGCGGAAGCAAATCAATAGCAAACTATCTATCGTCCTTTAAGGATGTTTTGTGTATCCATGAACCTGAACCAATTTTAATTGAAGAAGCAACGCTATATTTATATGGGAAATATTCACATGAAAAGATCGTTCAATTATTAAAAGATACGCGTAAAAAAATAATAGATGGCAAACAATACGGCGAATCAAATCAGAAGTTATCATTCATAATACCGGCACTTCAGGAAGCCTTTCATGACAGTAAATATATTTGGCTGGTGCGTGATGGGAGGGAGGTGGTTAATTCAACATTTTCATTGGGTTGGTATGACTCTTCATTGCTGAAAGATAGCAAATGGCAAAAATACCAAATTGAAGCACCAAAAACAGGTGATATAAACGATGAGCAATGGAGAAAAATGAATAGTTTTGAAAAATGTTGCTGGTATTGGAGTTATACAAATAAAATAATTAAAAGGGAATTAGATAAAATAGAAGAGAGCAGATGGGTGCTAGCAAAACTAGAAGACATTAATTACGATGAAATATTTAAATTGCTTGGGCTGAAATCCAATAAAACGAAAATGCCCTGGGTAAACAAGAAACGTAAATTAAAAGAAAATAGCGCGTGGAAAAATTGGGATGAGAATAAGAAAAATACCTTCAAAAAAATATGTGGACAGCAAATGGATGAAATATATCCGGGTTGGATAACACGTAATGGAAAATGGGAAGAATTGTCAAAAGTATCAATAGCAAAAAAAGTAAAACATTTCCTGCAAAACCTATTGGTAAATGTACCCGGCAAAACAAGTTTAATCTACCGCTCGGTGAAATGGTTTTGTGATTTAATATTTAGAAGTAAATCACCCGTCATATTAAATAAACTTGATTCAATATATCGGAAAATGTCCGGTGAAGAGTGAGATGCAGATCATGGCTTTTTCAAAAAATGGTTCTTCGAATAATTTTGTGAAATTGTAGTAGCATATCCATTTTTTATAAAGTGGAGATTGTACCTTGTTACCCAGCCTGGAAGAACACTACAGCCAGTTATTAGGCTTAAATGACTAATGGTCCGTGTCGAACATAGAATTAGATATGTCATCCCAACGAGCCTCCATAGCGGTCGAATTTATTGGCGATGAATATGCGTGTCCTGATTGTCAGGCAAGCTGTCCGATTTATGACCGACGGGGTGACACCCGGAAATGGAGACACCTGGATACCATGCAATTTGAGACCATGATTGAGAGTGATATACCAAGAATCAAATGTTCTGAACATGGAGTCAAAAGTATAACTATGCCATGGGCGGATAAACACAGTCGATTTACGTTGCTCTTCGAGGCGTTTGCCATACGGGTACTACATGCTTCCCGTAGTGTAGAAGAAGCGCGTAAGTTACTGAGGTTAAACTGGCATCAATTGGATGCGATCAAACAAAGGGCCGTTGAACGCGGTTTAAGCCGTCGTCGCGCCATCAAGATCCGCTACATTGGCATTGATGAGAAATCACACCGAAAAGGTCATCAATATGTCACGTTGGTTAATGATCTGGAAGGCGCTCGGGTATTGGATGTTGTTAAAGACCGTACACAGGAATCATGTGAAATAGCTATAACCCGTGCCCTATCCGCTCGGCAGCGATCCTGGGTGGAAGCTGTTGCCATCGACATGCATGTGGCCGGCTTACATCAATGCAATAGAAAGCCAGTTGCCATCCAGTTGTATCGTTCATGATCGGTTTCATATTAGCCAACATCTTAATGTGGCGGTCGATAAGGTTCGGCGGGAAGAACATACTGAAATGAAAGCGCAAGGCGATGATCACTTGAAGAAAACCCGTTATCTCTGGTTAGCTAATCATACAGGTGGTGAAGCGGATGCCTATTTTGATGAATTGAAAAATTTGCAGCTAAAGGTTGCCAGAGCCTGGTCAATCAAAGAACTGTTTCGAGCATTCTGGGAATACCAGGTAGCGGGTTGGGTAAGGCGTCATTTTGACTCATGGTATTCCTGGGCGACCAGGAGTCGTTTGGAACCGATTAAAATAGTTGCCAGGATGATTAAGAATCATCTGGATAATATCTTGACCTGGTTCAAACACCCCATTAGCAATTCAGTTTCCGAAGGATTAAATTCAAAGATCCAGACGGTGAAGTCAAATGCGCGTGACTATCGATCATTTGAAAGCTATCGAGCGAGTATTCTTTTTTACTGTGGCAAACTGGATATGGCTCCAGAGCTTTCACAATAATTTACGAAGAGCCCAAAAAATAAAGTTGCGATCTTTAATTGCAATGGTTCAAATTTGTTCTGACAGACTGGTTATAATAATAACTTATAAGCTACCGTATCTTGCTCCTTACCGGCAGGAAAAATCGCACCTACAAATTGAATTTATGCGACCAAATAAGTGAATATAATATGCGAAATTTCAGTCGGCCACTAATCAATTTTGTAGCTGTTTTTGGCGGAAACATGCTTGGTAAATTGTTTGGCCTAATTAGTGCAATAATATTAGCAAGATACTTAGGTCCAGAAGATTATGGAAAATATGCTTTTGTAATTTCCTTTGCATTCATATTTATGGTTATCGCGGATTATGGGTTGAATGATCTTTTTATTCGGGATATTGCAAGGGATAAAAGTTTAGCCTCGAAATATTTAGCGTTAGGAATAATAGTTAAACCACTTTTTAGTATGGTTGCAATTATATTATTAATCTTAGCTGTATATATTATGGGATATTCAAAGGATATTATATTATATACGGCGATATTTTCAGTTCACCTTATCTTTATTACGCTTGTCAATACTGTTTCATCAATATTCAAAGCACACGAAAGGATGGAGTATTCATCATTTATTACAATAACAATAGGGATGATTGGATTAATATTTATTGCATCAATAGTATATTTGAACGGAACCTTGCTTCAGATACTGATGTTTAAGGTAGTTTCTTTTTTTATTGGTTTTGTGCTTGGGTTAGTGATTATTTTGAAAAAAATAGCAAAACCAGATTTTTCAATTGATTATTCGTATGTTAAAAATCATCTTATTAAAGCAATGCCATTTTTAACGATTGGTATAATACACGCGTTATATTTCAATGTAGACATTATAATGCTTTCAAAAATGCAGGGAGATGTGTATGTTGGATGGTATACACCAGCTGCCAATGATCTTTTTTTCGGAATACTTATTATACCTACCGCTATTTCCACTGTTATTTATCCTATGTTTTCCAGGCACTTTCGTGAATCGATCGAAAAACTTCGAGAATCGTGTAATTTCTCTATAAAAATACTAGTATTATTAGGGGTTCCCATTGGTTTTGGCAGCTTTGTATTGGCGCCACAAATTATATATTTCATCTTCGGTTCGCAATATGAAAACTCAATAATAGTTCTACAAATAATCTCAATAGCAATCATTTTTGTATTTGTCAGGCAATCACTAGGATTTTGCCTGGCAGCTGTTGGAAAAGAAAAAGTATTAATGTGGATTAATGCTGGAAGTCTTGGATTAAATATTGTTCTGAATTATATTTTAATACCAATATATGCACATGTGGGGGCAGTACTAACGACTGTTTTTTGCATTATCTTGTCGGTAATGCTGAATTATTTTTATTTAAACAAAGAAATACATAATATTATTATACTAAGAGGTATGTTGAAGCCAATAATATCTGCATCAGTTATGAGTATATTCGTATATTCAATAAATGAGTACAATTTACTATTGGTAATATTATTAGGGGCAATTATCTATGGGGCAATTATATTTTTACTAAAGACATTTAACTCATCAGAGATGATGCAATTAAAGAAATTATTTAGAAGAACTTAATGCCACTCCAGGGTTGCATATTGTCGCAAAGAATACTATCAGACTTTACTGGAAGTGTTGACAAGTGTAATTTATAAAGACTGTTGGTTATTTTCACTTACTACTGTTTAATAAATACGAATCATTTTCCAGAAAGATACGGTTACCTTATTTTATATACCTTTATATTTGGCCCACTCCTGGTTTGCGAACGATGAAATATCTTAACGAGATTAAATTCATCATCAATAGAATCATAGAATATAGCTGACTTTGGATATTTTTCTCTCCACACTGGGTCATTTATTCTAAAACTCAGTCCTTCGTCATGTATAAAATAGTCATAACTATTTTCTTTATAGTACGCTGCGGATTCAATTTTTCTACCTAACTCTGTTGAAATAATATTATATGTAATAGTGGGCATATTTTTTAGCATTAATTCAAAATAAATAGATGAATAAGAATCCACAATCTTGACCTGGGAAGAGTCAAAGGTTTCCCCTTTTTTCAGGTTTTTAATAAGATTAAGTTTTTCCTCAAGCTTTTCTCTAGACTGATTTAGCTTGGGTCCCGATGTGATAATTGTTCTTCCAGCATCTATTAGCAATTTACTCCCAGCAGGAATATTTTCCTCTATCCACCGCTTTGATAATTTGCTTGTATTTTCTTTAGTAAGAGTTATCACATATTTCATCGAATTTATCAAAGGATACGCAGACAACACACTTGTTATAATCAAGATGCTTACCAGCTGCCTTTTCTCCAGGCTGGCATAATTACATATAAAAGCATCGATACATCTTGCGCTCAATAGCAACAACACGGGCAACATAATCATCATGTATCTGTTTTGCACGAGAAAGCTTGAGTTTGCCAGAATAAGATATATACCCGCGACAAATATGACAAATACGTAATCCCAATGTGTTCTCCTATAAAAAGCGTAAATTAAGCCTGTTATTGTTGTTAAAAATAGTGGCAACCCAAATTCCTTATAAAGCAAGGTAAGATAAGTATAGTAGGGACTGCCTCCCATAAATGGTACGTCATCAACTACATTTGTATAAATTCCATATCGCCACAAAAAGGACATGCTCCATTCTTTAAAACCAACCAATATAGCAGGATTGCTTATTGCGTATCCGAAAACAAATGCTACAAATGAATAAAAAATTTCTTTGCTATAAAAATAATGGAATAATTTTATTCCGTCTTTTTTGCATTTAAGTATGTGTGCAGTAATAAAAATTAATCCTACTCCCACACCAATAATTTTCATATTGATAGCTACGGCAGCAAATAAAGCTGCCAGGAAATAGTCAAAAATTTTCCCTGATGTATAGAATCTACTAATAAAGTATAAGGAAAGCAGAAAGAAAAATGTTAAAGGAACATCTGTTCCAACCAGGTGTGATGTCCAGACGTGCACAGATGTAACGGCAAAAAAAGCAGACGCGGTTAACGCAACACGCTGGTTATATAATCGATTACCAATCAGGTAAAGAAGTAGTATCGATAGCGTACCCATTGTTGCCGTTGTATACCTGCCGATTAAAAACAATGGCTCCATATTTCCAATAATCTTCGCCGCGAAATCCATTGGGCCACTAAATGCATTCAACAGGTATCCCGCAACATAATATACGCCAAATTCAAGTGCCAGAATATTTTGATATCCTTTCTTATGCCATCTGTTTAGATTGAACTCTCCAGAAGCAACACGCAAAGCTTCTATAACCTCATTATATTCGTCTGTATTTTCTGCATTGTGTACACCATAGAATCTAAGAGCCGCGCCTATAAATAGAACAATTATAAAAATTTGAAATATTCTATTCTCTTTAATATGGCCGATTAAATATGTAATTTTACTTTTTAAAAACATCGCATCATGATCCTGCTACAATTGCAGATTCAGCCGCAAGACTTTTTTTACAGTTGCCCAATATTACTGCTAAAGAGCATAACAACCAGAACTGGGGGTAATATAATACTGAAAGAAATATTCCGCTTACTAAGAATCCGATCATGCCACCTGCGACACCCAGGCTTAGCTTGCGACATTTTTCCATATTTTCCGCAAGTAATATTTTTCGAGATGATTCTTCTTTATTTGAAATATCACTTTCCAATATAGGGTAAGTATACGAAACCTCTTTATAGAACCTTCTTATCATTAAGAAATAAAGTATAACTCCAATACTTCCCAACTCAGAAAGTAGAGTAAAGTATATTGAATGATTCACTCTGCCATATGCCGTAGTTGTTCCCCTGACCGGTTTACCATCACTGTATGTATCATCGGGCCTTACATAGTCGGGCAGCCAAATTCCAAAATTATTAATGCCTACTCCAATAATAGGATTATCAACAAACTCTCTTACTGCTATCTTCCACAGATAAATTCGCGAACCAGCTGTGCTCTCTTCTGATCCTTGTTCTATTGTCTTCATTTCATCCCAAAATGATTTTGGTGCAAACAATGCCATTGTAATAATAATAGCCATTATCACAAATGTAGATTTAATTTTACTAACAGGTAACATAAACCATGCAAACATTGCAACAGCAACAAAACCTACAAAACCACCCCTGGAATTAGTTAACACAATAACAGTTACGAATAATCCAGTAGAAAAAAAATAAAATATTCTTTTGAGCTTGTCATTTTCTCCGACACCTAAAAATAATGTTATAGGGAAAAGAACATTCATGATTAGGGCTAGATCGTTTTCGTCTGCATAGATAGCAACGCTGGGAATAATTCCTCCACCCTTAATACCCAGAATAGCTATTAATAGATTACCTAATATAAAGATATTGAATATTTTGAAAATTCTGTCTGTACTATTGGCAAATGTTATAGTGGCTAGATAAGTAATGCAAAGAAAAAATGTACCCTGGATTGTTTCTCTACCGAGGCCGTTATTTCGTGAAAAGTAACTGGAAACTATAATTAAGATTAAAAAACTTAGGATATATTTTGTTAAAGGATTACCAGGAATATTTTTGAGGGAAGCAATCCAGTATAAAAACAAAATCAGCAATATCGCTGGCTGAAGAATAGCAATTGCTCTAAGACCTGGTATAGTCCATTCTGGTTTAAATGAGTTAAATACCCACACTACAGCTAAAAGGAAAAATTGTATTTTCGTATTTTGAACAGTAGCATTTTCCTCTTTGGTTCTATCCAACATTATTTTTTCAACTTGATTGCAACCTGCAAATTACTTTTTATCTATATCTCTTAGTGTAGGCCTGGCAGGATTCCCTGCGTAAACACAATTTGGCAAAACATCCTTCACAATAACTGAGTTCGCTGAAATAATAGAGTTTTCACCTATGGTTACTCCTTTTAGGATTGAGCAATAACTTCCAATCCAAACATTATCGCCAATTTTTACCGGTAGTACTTCTTCTGGTTTTAGTCCTTCGCCTAATAGCCGTTTTTTAGGATTAACAGGATGGTCATCACTATCCATTATTATGCAGTTCGGTGCAATCATGCAGTTATTACCAATATTAACTTCCCTGGCTACACTTAGGACTGTCCCATAGCCAATTGTGGAGTTATTGCCTATCTTCAATACAGGTTCATCAAATATCTTACTTGCACCAATTGTTGAACGAGCAATTGTTACGTTATCACCAAGATATATCTTCAGATGTCCGCCAACAACTAGCGGTATCCCATTAGGCAATTTCAAACCCTTTCCCACATTGCTACACCGCGCTCTAAATAGAGGGGTTGACCAAAATATATGAATTATCCTCTTAGTGACTACCTTTGTTAAATAGTTCAAATGATAGAGTGGAAGGTGTATTATTTTTACTACAGGAAGATTGAAGGTTATAATAAATTTTCCAAATTTATATAATATGCCATAAAAAAAAGTTTCCCTTCTCTTAACATTGAGAATAAATTTACTCAACATATAAA
>Ga0316207_10002615_pt1 | contig 18115 bp, 15 predicted proteins | sample 6weekpyrite_MG_FD_204943 | JGI IMG/M metagenome (GOLD analysis project Ga0316207, IMG submission 204943) | Microbial mat bacterial communities from mineral coupon in-situ incubated in ocean water Damariscotta River, Maine, United States -... | ecosystem: Environmental > Aquatic > Marine >...
GATGCTGTGGAATTAACATGGAAAGATAACAAAGGTGGTTCGGAAACAGCGGCAACTAAAGTTCGTTAATAACAATTAAAACAGTCAATCCTTAATCATTGAGAATGACAGGAGCTATTAAAATGAAAAAAATGATCATAGCAGCAACAGCTTTACTTGTCGGCTTATCACCGATGATGGCTGGAGCTTCTCCATCAGGGGATCTAAAGAAGTTTCGTGCTTACTTTTTAAAAATGAACCCTGGAGTTAAAATGCAAGATTATGCAAACGGTATCTACGCGTTAGATGAAAACCGTCGTGCAGAATGGGAAAATATTGAAGAATTTCCTCCATATGAAGATGGTGTCGATGCCGGCGCTGCACTCTTCAAAAAGTATAAAGTAGCTAAATGCTTTAAAAAAGGTGGAAAAGGCATTCGTCAAAACTACCCGTACTTTGATAGAAAAGCAGGCAAAGTTCGCACTTTAGAGGGCGACTTAATGGCTTGTATCAAAAAGAACGGCTTTAACCCTAAGAAAGAAAAGTTAAAGTTTGGTAAAGGCAAGTTCGCGGGTATCGCAGCTTATATGACAAGCACTTCAAAAGGCAAAAAGTTCAACGTAAAAATTGATCGCAGCAAAAAATCAATGGCTATTTATAACCAAGGCAAGCAGCACTTCTATGCTAAACGCGGTCAATTAAATTTCTCTTGTGCTGATTGTCATGTTTATAACCATGGTATGATGGCGCGTGGTAACTTACTTAGCCCTGCGCTAGGTCATGTTTCTCACTTCCCAGTATGGCGCCGTAAATGGGCTAAGAAAACTGCTAAGAAGAAAGGCAAGTCAGGTCCATTCGATGGTTTTGGTACAATTCAGCGTCGTTATGGCGGTTGTAACAAGCAAGTTCGTGCTAAGCCTTTGAAAGCTAAGGGTAAGCAGCATCCAGAATACGTTGCTCTTGAGTATTTCCATACTTATATGAGTAACGGTATCAAGGTTAATGGTCCAGCTGTTCGTCAGTAAGACTTAATTAAGCTTGATCTAAAAAGCCCGGCATATGCCGGGCTTTTTTTATGCCTCCTCATAAAAGTTTTTAATAGATCACCCCTTTTAACCCTACAAACCATATTGACATTGTTTTGTAGGGTTATTACATATATTATCGGTGTAATATTAAATAAATTAATAACAATAATAATAATATGGATATATATGGGTTTATTAAAAGTTAATAAGACAGTTATAGCTTGCTATTTCTTAGTACTGTTCACTCCTACAACTCCTATAGCAAATGAAAGTAATGTTCTTAAAATTGGGGTGCGCGCTATTTCTGGTATTGCTGAAGCTAAGAAGCAATGGTCAAAAACCATTGATGTTTTAAACAATGAAATAAAAACTTATAGATTTAAGTTGGAGCCCATTGTTGGATTCCATGAAATGAGAGTAGCGGTACAAAATAAAAAAATTGATTTTGTTTTAACAAATCCACTCGCTTATATCGAACTGAATAAACAATCGGGTGTTACCCGACTTTTAACCTTAAATAAAAAACAGCCAAATGGAGTCGCATCAACCAAATTTTCTTCTGTAATTTTTACCCGTTCTGATAGAGCTGACATTAATAATTTAAAAGACTCTAAGAATAAAAGCATTATTGGTGTACATAAAGAAGCCTTTGGCGGTTGGCGCATGGCATTACGTGAATTTATCCATAATGGCATCGACATCCACAAATACGCAAGCAAAGTCGTATTTACATCTGATAATACTCATCAATCCGTTGTCCATTCAGTTCTAAAAGGAAACGTTGATATTGGCGTAGTACGTACAGGTATTATTGAGCAGTTAATTACGCAAGCAAAAATAAAATCAAATTCTATTAAAGTATTAAACCAATACAAAGATAGCCTCCCTGCTTTACATAGTACTCAACTTTATCCTGAATGGCCTTTTGCTGTAATGCCACATGTTCCTGGTGAAATATCAAATAAAGTATTTCATAGTTTGTTAGGCATCAAACCAGTATCACCTGCCGCAAAATCAGGAAAATATCTTAATTGGGCAGCTCCATTAGATTACAGTGAAGTCTACAGTTTAGTAGATGAATTAGCTCACCAACATATTACTTTTACAAAAATATGGAACAAGCATTGGTTAACAATTATGTTACTCCTGGTGTTTGCAAGCTCAATTATTTTTTATACGATATATTTATTTTCAATTAATAAAAAATTAACTTTATCTAAAATTGAATTAAATCAACATCGTAATCATTTAAAAGAAATGGTAGATATAAGAACAGCGGAACTTTATACAGAAAAAGAAAAAGCAGAAAAAGCAAATAAAGCGAAATCCGAATTTTTATCTAATATGAGCCATGAACTACGAACACCATTGAGTGCCATCCTCGGATTTAGTCAATTAATAAAATTACAAGATCCAGGGAATAAAAAAACATCTGCAAGTGTTGATGAAATCATGTCTTCAGGTAATTACTTATTGTCCCTCATTAATGAGATTCTGGATTTAGCAAAAATAGAATCTGGCAATATTGATTATAAGTTGGAAAAAGTATCTTGTGAAAATGTCCTTCACACCAGCTTGAATATAGTTGCTCCGTTGATAAAGAGCAATAACATTAGCGTTGATGTTACTAGCCGGGATGAATGCTTTGTTACTGCTGACTACAAAAGGCTGCAACAAACATGTATAAATTTGCTAAGCAATGCGATTAAATACAACAAACAAGATGGCCGTATTAATATTGAGCTCAAACAAGAAAATAAGAAATGTAAGCTACGTATTAAAGACTATGGTATTGGTATCAAGCCTGAGTTTTATGACAAAGTATTTCAACCGTTTGCCCGCGATAAAGAAAAAGCTGAATTAATTGAAGGAACAGGTGTTGGGTTAGTCATAACAAAGAATATAATTGAACAAATGCAGGGGGAAATTGGCTTTAACAGTGAATACGGTAAAGGCTCTGAATTTTGGGTGACTTTACCTACAGCAGAACCGTAAAAAAACTACATACTGTTTAAAATAACGATGTAATATCAGGTAAAGTATTCTTTAATACCCAAATATTACTATTTTTATAGACTCAAGTTATAAACCACTTTCAGCTAATCTTCGACACGCTGATAATTTTCAGCTTTGAACCCCGGACGTAATGGGCAATACACTTCACCATCAGCAGCGGCATCCAGTTGTTGATAAATAGCTTCCAAAGCTTGATCGGCTGTAGCATATATATTTTGCTTACCGATAATATCAATTAACTTGGTTCGAATTAGTATTTTAAGCGTTTGACGTTTCAAGCCACTGAATACCAATTGCACTCCATTATCGTGTAAACGTTGTACTAAGTGATGTAAAACTTCTTCCCCCGAGGCATCCACTTGATTAATACCGTCAGCTACAACAAGAATAAATTTTGCATCTTTATGTTCAGCGGCAGCATCAAGAATAGCTTCTTCAAAATAGGAGACGTTTGCAAAATAGAGTGAGCCATCAAAACGTACCGCAACAATTTTTTCATCAACGGGTAAATCAGTGTACACACTAATATCATGCAAAGTTCCATCAGGAAAACGTCCAAGAAGTGCAACACGCGGACTCATGGTACGATACAAATACAAACCAATAGATAAACCCGCTCCAATTAAAATTCCCTGATCCAGATGTGGAGCAAGTCCTAATGTTGCTATGAAAGTAATGATTGAAGCAATGCCATCATGTTTATTTGCTTTCCAGGCGTGTTTTACTGCTTTGACATTAATAAGGCCAAACACAGCGATCATAATCACTGCGGCCAATACAGCTTTGGGTAAGTGATAAAGCAAGGGTGTTAAAAATAACAACGTAATCACCACAATAATCGCCGTAACAACAGATGAAAATCCGGTTCGAGCACCTGAATTTAAATTAACCGCTGAACGAGAAAATGAACCACTCGCAGGATAAGCTTGTGTAAAACTGCCAACAATATTTCCTAGGCCCTGGCCAATTAACTCCTGGTTAGGATCAACATGATCTTTAGTCTGAACCGCCATCGCCTTAGCAATCGAAATCGCTTCCATAAACCCTACCAATGCAATAATCATGGCAGCAGGCAAAAGCTCAACCACTAAATCAACACTAAAAATTGGTGCTTCAAAATTGGGAAGGCCTTCTGGAATAACACCAACAACCTGACCACCCATCGATTCAAAATCGATAAACCAGCTAATCACGGTACTCAACACAACCGCATACAGTACAGACGGCGCCTTAACGAAATATTTTTTAATACCCCACATAAAAAATAAGGCAGCCCCCCCCATTATTAACGTTGGGGTATGCGCTAACCCGACTTGCTCGAGTACTCCCCATATACGCCCTATAAAATGATCACTGGCACTCCCTGGCATTGTAACGCCAAAGATCTTTGACAACTGTGAAAGCCCTATCACCACCGCTGCCGCATTAGTAAACCCAACGATGACAGGGTGTGATAAAAAGTTGACCACTAAACCTAAATGAAACACGCCGAGAAATAATTGAAATAAGCCAACAAGCAATGCCATAAACATTGCTAGCGCAATATAGTGTTCAGGGCTCGTGGCAACAGGAGCTAAAGCAGTCGCCGTCATAATAGACACGACTGCAACAGGTCCAGTAGCCAGTTGGCGAGAAGAGCCCCACAGAGCAGCAACCAATACAGGCATAAAGGAAATATAAAGACCGAAATAGGCAGGCAAACCTGCTAACTGAGCATAAGCCATCGATTGAGGAATCAAAACCAAAGCAACCGTGACCCCGGCTAAAATATCAGCCTGCAAGACACTCTTATCTTTAAGTTCACCCATCCATACCGTAAATGGGAGTAATTGCCTTAAGTTCATACCTCAAACCTCACTTGTTACTAAGTGATTGATTTACAATGTTGATTAGAGCTTTTTTATAGCAATTATCTTACCAATAACTTTAACAACAGTGTATCTTAGCATATAATCGGTTGCTTAAGTTCACGTCTCACCGAATGAATTTACACGGCACCCCACTATATTAGTAGTTCGCGTGTCTTCTGGCTCTATCTAAACTACTTTACTTTGTTACTAGGAGAAAGCTCTTGGCGAATGCTATCGATAAATTGAACATAAAAAACATAATTGCAGCAATTATTTTTGTATTGCTTGGTTTATACATAAGCAGCATCGTTCCTTCTATAGAAGTAGCCTGGGTATCTGCAATCTTATTATTAACTATCTACCTGTTTGCTTTTGAAATTGTAGAGGTTGATGTCGCCGCCGTCACCGTAATGGTTGTGCTCGGCTTAACCGGGTTATTTTTCTCATACATGGGACTATCCGCACCCTTAGTTGAGCCTAAAAACCTCTTTAATGGTTTTGCTGGTAATGCTGTCATGTCAATTGTTGCCGTTATGATCATTGGTGCCGGTTTAGATAAAACGGGCTTAATGACAAAAGTTGCAAGCTTTATCTTAAAAGTAGGCGGTAGTTCTGAAGCACGTGTTATCCCTATCGTTTCAAGTACCGTAGGAATTATTTCAAGTTTCATGCAAAACGTAGGTGCTGCGGCACTCTTCTTGCCTGTTGTTAGTCGTATTTCAGCACGGACTGGTTTACCTATGTCTCGTCTGTTAATGCCTATGGGTTTTACTGCAATTTTAGGCGGCACAGTAACCATGGTTGGCTCTAGCCCCCTTATCTTGTTGAATGATTTAATTTTAACCTCAAATTCTGCTCTTCCAAAAGATGTTACCCCTATGGAAACTTTTAGTATTTTCTCGGTAACACCTATCGGCCTTGCTCTCATTACCACAGGTATTCTTTATTTTGTTATTGCTGGGCGATTTGTTTTACCAAAAAATAAATCTGAAGCAAGTACAGCTTCAAGTGCGATGGATTACTTCAAGGATCTTTATAACCTGGATTATGATTTAAATGAAATAATTGTACCGAGTGAAAGTGATCTTGTCGGTAACATTTTTGAAGATGTCGAACATAAATATAAAATTCGTATTATTGCCTTGCGTCGCGGTACTGATGATTTACGCATTGGTGCCGGAGGTATTGCTCGGGACACAGCAATTGAACCCGAAACAGTACTAGGTATTATTGGATCACCGTATGCAATACAAGGATTTGTTGATAAATTTGGTTTAAAAACGCGAAAACAATTAGTGAGTTTTACAGAAGCATTATCATCTGCAAAAGCAGGTGTCGCTGAACTTGTTGTCCCACCAAGCTCTTCGCTCATTGGAAAAAGTGCTCGTGATGTCTGGATGCGTAAAACATATGGTTTATCTTTACTGGCCATACTACGCAACGGGGAAACGATTCGTGAAGGTGATGGTGTTCGAGACGTAAAATTACAAGCGGGTGATGCGCTTGTTGCTCATGTAACATGGGATGCACTTGATCGCCTCGCTAAAGATAAGAAAAATTTTGTTGTTGTGACAACGGAATACCCACATGAAGAAGTGCGTCCAGAAAAGTTAGGCTTTGCTTTATTATTCTTTGCAATTGCATTGAGCCTTGTTCTTTTTTCTGATTTACGCTTATCTATTTCATTACTCGTTGGTGCAATGGGTATGGTCTTAAGTGGCGTACTGAACATGGACGAAGCCTATGAAGCCGTCAGTTGGAAAACAGTTTTCTTACTCGCCAGTTTAATACCTTTAGGTTTTGCTGTTGAAAGTTCTGGTACAGCTGCGTGGATTGCAGATGCAACATTAAAACTCATGGGTGATGTACCAACATGGGTATTACAATCTGTAATTGCAGTTTTAGCGACTTTCTTTACTCTGGTTATGTCTAATGTTGGCGCGACCGTATTACTAGTCCCGCTTGCTGTTAACATTGCAATCGGTGCTGGCGCTGATCCTGCGGTATTTGCTTTGACTGTTGCTATCGCAACATCAAACTCTTTCTTAATTCCAACTCATCAGGTTAATGCGTTGATTATGGGCCCTGGTGGCTACCGCGTACCTGATTTCTTAAAAGCCGGTGGCATCATGACTATTTTATTTTTAGTTGTGTCACTCACCATGTTAAATATTGTTTTTTAAATAATCTTTAAGCTATAACATACTGCGGGGCTTTTTATATAGCCCCGCTTTCATTTATAGAGAGTTTATTTTTCTGATACTCAAGGAATAATACTGTGAATAAAGTTATAAGCGTTCTCGCATTTCTTTTTTTACCTGGCTTAGCATTCGCTTCATCTGGTGGAGAAACGCTTAACTTAACTAACCATACGGTTGGTTATGCTGCACTTGCCATTTTTGCTATTGCATACCTTTTAGTAATGGCGGAAGAATTTACCTATTTACGTAAATCAAAACCGGTCATTCTTGCCGCTGGTATTATATGGGCACTCATTGGTTATGTTTATGTTAGCAACGGTATGACACATGAGGCCGAAGCTGCGGTACGCCATAACTTGCTTGAATACGCAGAACTGATGTTGTTCTTATTAGTCGCAATGACATACATCAATGCAATGGCAGAAAGACAGGTATTTGATGCATTACGTGCCTGGCTAATCAATAAAGGATTTGGCTTCCGTCAGTTATTCTGGATTACTGGTGTACTTGCTTTCTTTATCTCTCCCGTTGCAGATAACCTCACCACCGCATTACTGATGGCCGCTGTCGTCATGGCGGTGGGTGGCGAGAACCAACGCTTTGTAGTTATCGCACTCATTAATATTGTTGTAGCGTCAAATGCTGGTGGCGCATTCAGTCCGTTTGGCGACATAACAACATTAATGGTCTGGCAAAAAGGCATTGTTGATTTCTGGGGCTTCTTTGCCTTATTTGTTCCTGCGGTTGTTAACTTTGTTATACCCGCTGCTATCATGCACTTTGCGATACCAAATGAAAAACCAACAGCAAACAGTGAAGATGTGCCAATGAAACGTGGTGCATTGGTAATTGTTGGCCTATTCTTACTCACTATTATTACTGCCGTTAGCTTTCATAACTTCTTACACTTACCTCCTGTACTCGGTATGTTGACAGGGTTGGCCTACTTACAATTCTTTGGTTTCTACCTGAAGAAAACGCATAATTTTAACAAAGCGCCTTACGATGAAGAAAGAGCAAAAGAAAATATGGGTGATATTGTGCCCTTTGATGTTTTCAATAAGGTCGCCCAGGCTGAATGGGATACACTTTTATTCTTCTACGGTGTTGTTGTTGCAGTAGGCGGTTTAGGTTTTATCGGTTACCTCGCACTCGCTTCCGATGTTATGTATAACTCATGGGGACCCACCTCGGCGAATATCGCCGTTGGCATACTGTCTGCGATTGTTGATAACATTCCAGTGATGTTTGCCGTACTCACCATGAATCCTGAAATGGCTCAGGGTCAATGGTTGCTCGTGACTTTAACTGCGGGTGTCGGTGGCAGCTTATTATCTGTGGGTTCAGCCGCAGGGGTGGCTTTAATGGGGCAGGCACGTGGTACCTATACCTTCTTTGCACACTTAAAATGGTCCTGGGCGATAGGCTTAGGCTATGCCGCAAGTATCTGGGTACATATGTGGATCAACGCTGATTTGTTTTAAACATAAACTCATAACATAATAAAAAAATTGATTAACAATACTTCACCTAAGGTAAATATTAAGATATCACTTAACTGCTGAATTTCACCATCCGTGTAACCTGTATATCTGATAAAAACACGACGCCTGTATGTTCACTATAAAACGGCTCCAGCCCCTCAAGTATGGGTTCAACCAGCTCTTCTGGTATCGCGACGATGATCATAATTAAAACATCTTCTTCATTGAACATCAGGTGACCTTCGTGAAATCCATGACGTCCCTTACCTGATAGATTATTAATAATGGTGTAACCGGTAACACCCGCGTTATCGAGCAAATCAGTTGCAAAAGCCTGATGCTCACCACTAAGAATGATTTCGAGTTTTTTGACTGAACTGAAATTAAAATTTTTCATTATGTGTTGGACTCCTTTACTAAGGACGATTTGTTAGCATCAGAAAGGGGCTGCGCATCCCACTGACCACTATTATATGTATATACGATTTGTTTCTCTGGATCGATCACAAGTAATCGGATCCAGTCATTTATAACTAAAGTCTTAACTGTAAACACACTTTCCACGGCACGTTTAACATGTTCCAGTGGTGCTTCGATCACCGCAATCAGTCGCAAAGGCTCATGGAATGGTAAACCTTTGTTGAGAACAGTTTGTGATGGCAGACCAGTACGTAAGTCACTAAGGCCCCCTGTCATTACACCAAAGCGCCCCGCAACATTATGATAGACCTTACTACTACTACCAAACTTCTCATTATCAACCGTTGAAAAATAGTGTTCCATGTTGATCCATTGTGCAACAACCAAAGGGCCGGTAATAATATTTTCCAACAAGCGTTGATTGGGATCCAGGCGATAGTCATATGAGTGCATAAATGCTCGACCATCCAATGACATGTCTTTGGTGAGATCACGACGTCCGATGATAATATAAGCATTACGAGACAACCCCCATTCTGGTCGAACCTGTGACCAGTCCATGGCGTTGCGTTCAATCTCACGATAAGCCGATGTGGGTTCGCGTTCGTGTGGTTTAAGTTGCAAACTGGGTAAGCGTTCCTGAGCACACAGGCGCGAGGCCGCTAATAGTCCGGTACGTAATCGATCGATATAAAAAATATGCGTGGAAGGAACATGATCAAGATCGTACAGTACTAATTCATCAGTGGTGGTGTTGTGATGAGCACCAACAAACCAGGCATCATCAGCAATATCAATACCTTGCGAACGTAGCTTACGCCGCACTTCTTTTTTATTCGCCATTTGTGCAAGTACACGAGCACTAACCTGACCGTGGTTACCGCCACATGCCCCACAATCTAATGCAGATTCATACGGATTGTTTTCCGAAGTACTACCATGTCCGAATAGTAATACAAAACGTGAGAAATCTTTGATTAAGCCGATTGAGTGTAATGCCTGGCTAACAAAACCAACCTGCTCATCCAGACTAAAACCAATCCTGCCCAGTCTTTCCATTTGAAATTGAGTATAAGCGGCATCAATATGATACGTTTCACGCAAACGTAATATAAATTCCTGCTCTTGTTGCTTGCTTAAATTCAATGTGTTGCTTAATGTCGGTGCACCAAAACTTCTACCCAGTGCGACTTCACGTAACTCACGAATCAAGTCATCACTGATCTGCTCAGCTTCCAGTGCAAAATCCTGTTCAACGGCCATAATAATAACAGCACGTTGTACCGTTCTTAAAATCGAGTCAGCCTGTTCCCGGCTTAGCTTATCGATTAAAAAATGCGTTGAACGTTTCTTTTTATGCAGGCGTTTACGCCAGTGATTATAGGTTTGCGGCATTAACGTTTTGCCGAGCATATCAAAGCCAAACAGTAAGCCGATAGCCTCCACTGTTACAAATGGACCGAATACCGATTCTTTAAGTTCATGCATGGCCTTTTCAAGCGCAGTAACCGCATGCACATCTTCAGCATCAGCTACGGTCATTTCTAACACCAGGTTTTTTGGTGTTAGTAGTACCGGACAAAGATGCATTTCACTGCCTTTTCCCAGCTCCATGAAACTCATGGGAACCCCAAAGAAACCTGCTATTCCATAGGTCTGATAATCGCCAACACTTTCCAGGTGACGACGAATACGTTCAGAACGGGTATCAATACAGAACATTGCTTGTACAAAGGGGCGTTTATCACGTGTCTCTGGTGGAGCGAGATTCACCCCGACTAGTAGTTTATTAATGGCAGCCGCTTCCATCGCGCGCAACCAGAACATCCCTTCGCAGAGCTCAAACATGCGCAAGCTATCCCACAAATAATTAAAATCATCTGTTGATAGTGCCTGTAATGCATCGAGCTGATTTACGTGGTTTGCTAATGTATTTAATCGATCTGCCTGGGTATTGGCTTCGTGTTGTCGCTTGAACTCAATGTACTCATAAAAAACTTTTTCAATTTGCGATGCTTTGCCGCGAGCCAGAGCTTGTTCCACACGCTTTGCCATAGCCGGTAAAATGGTTTTACCAAATAGCTCATAGCGTAAATATGTTTCCATAGTGCTATTTTCGATAGCAGCTTCAATAGCGGGTGCCGTTGTGGCGATATCATTACGACCACGCCCACTCTGGCGTTCACTCAATAAGGCAAGTGCAAAGGTTAAACGTATTGCAACAAGGTCAATAAGATCAGCGGGATGCGTTTTACTCCAGTAATAGTTTTTAGCATTCCAACGCCAGCGAATAAAACCACTCCAACCATGCAGCTGCGCCAGCTCACGCGTAAAGTAATGAACCCAGCGTTCTTTTGGGATACCTAACGTCTTCATGACATGGGTTATCACCCCTTCAGGAGAATCATCTACTGCTAAAATATCCTTGATATCCATACCGCGTAAATAAAGTCGGATATTACGATTTGCGATTTCACGCCAGGCACTGAAAAATCCACGCTTACGTCCAGGCATTGACCAGACAGATTGACCTTCATCAAAAAAATCCAGACAACTTTTAATAACAAGCTCATCAAGTTCATTACCAATTTCAGTACCATACAAGGCATCAAGCGCGTCATAAACAGGCCTGTCACCCAGTAATTCATGACGCAAGTGTGGCAACAACTTATCAGGCGTAAAGGAGTTATCCGTTGGCAATTGTTGATCATTTACCGAAGCTTGAACATCCTCAATACTGGCAATGCCATATTTGGAAATGACTTTTTGTTCTGTTTCAGTCAACAACGCCATCAACCATTGATGTAGGTCAATACCGGGGATAGCGTCACGCTTTGACACATAAGTGGCAATCTGTGAAGTTAAGTTATCCTTATCAACCTTGCCCTGTTGCAGATACATTTGATAGATCGGTCGACGTAAAAATACACGGCCATGTAATAATCGTTTACCTTCCTGTACTGCCTGCTCAAAAGGTAAATCTTCCATACCGTGTAATGGGTTATGATGGATGAAAGTACGCATCGGCCAGAAAAATGGAATCTGTTCACTCGCCACGTAGATCATGGAACGGATACTGAGTCTTTTTCCTTTTGATAAACTCATAAAATAACCCCAGCTAGATAAATACCGCTCACCATTAATGCGATTAGTACAATGCTATAAAAACTAATCGAGGTGATATCCATATCTGCAATCTTACTATTACTCGCTCTTCCTACAATCAAGCCTTGAATTAAACGGGTTCCTGCCCAGCTCCAGAACAACCAGATGAGTAATAAAGCCAATGTCGCATAGGGTTTACTTGAAACGGTTTCAACAACCATACCAAGCATAAAAAAGAAAGTTGGGAATAGTGGTGTTGCAATTGCTGCTACCACGACCGCCACTAACACCCCGGCATAACGAGGAGTAGTTCGTGCCAGACCACCATATAAACCGGTATAGGCAGCACCAAAACGTCGTTCCAATCCTGTTGCAAGTAGCACCAGTAATACCAACGGTACACTCATGCCGATTGCAAAACTATACAGTAACGCCGCATCGCTACCTTGTGTTATAGGTAACCATAATAAACTCCATATTGAAGTTGCCAGAAATCCAGTCCACTGGTTAACTTCACGCAACGTTAGCATACGTATTGCGTACAGGAATGAAGTCGATAGGGCCAGCGGCAACAACCAGTCAGGTGTAACTAAGTTACTATTAAGTACAATCAATAATCCAATTAAAGGCCAGAGTATAAATAATATTACTCGCAACCAGTTCGGTTTAACGTTTTCAAGAATGGCATTGAACACCATGCTCATTGGGAACAAGGGCAGGAAAATACCAACAAGAAGAATGTTGAGTAACTCAGGCATGTTATAACCACCTCAGCCAGACATTCAAGCGACCTGAAATCGTCAATAATGTTCGGCTTAAACGAGTATAGATATCACTGACATAAAATTCCCGTGATATAAGCGCATAAAAATTTAACCATAACCGTTTACCCTTCTGGCGGCGCCGATGGCCATACTGCTCACTAAAGTAAGTTATGCCCCAACCAGAAACGACGACCAAGGTTACTATTGCAACCAGTACATCTAAGCGCAACAGGTCAATGGTGGCAGCTGAGTAAAGTTGCGCGCGGAATGCTGGATCAGGATATAAGAACTGATCAAAGGCATGGCTAATGAAGACATAACCAAGAACAACGATCACGAGTGATAAAATGCTTAGCCCAACAAGTCGCCAGACATTTTGCGAACGCATCCTGTAAGTCGCAAAGATCAACTGCGCACCTGTTACCCAACCAAAGAATAATAATACGACGGCACCTTGTTTTTGAAAATAATCCTCAGAAACAAGTAAATGAGCAAAAACCAAAATCACTAGAGGCACTACCAGCGTCACTGCTGCCATTAGTAACCACGGATGACTTACCTTATTAGGCTGCTTCTCCACAGCAAAGGTATATAGTTCATCTTTAGGGATGCCATCATTGTGTCGTGCATGATTGATTACACCACCTGCCGACAGGAACATGGTGCCTTTGAAAACACCGTGAGCAAACATATGGTAAATCGCCAGGGAGAAGGCTCCAATGCCGCACTCCATAATCATAAACCCCATTTGTCCCATAGTGGAGTAACCTAATGCTTTCTTGATATCGTTCTGAGTCAGCATCAACAAGGAGCCAAATATCGCGGTGATCAAACCAACAATAAAGATCCAGTGCAAAACTTCACTACTATGAATAAACAGTGGAGCAAACCGATTAATTAAAAAACCACCTGCATTAACGATACCGGCATGCATCAAGGCTGATACAGGGGTTGGTCCATCCATCGTATAAGGTAACCAGGTATGTAAGAGGAACTGGGCGGAGCGGGCAAAAGCGGCAAGCCCAATTAATCCGGCTACTACATCCGTTAAAGGTAAGCCCATTACCTGATGAGCATTTGGGTTAGCCATCACCTCATTAAATATGACCGTTAGTGACCATGTATCATAGGCGTTGAACAACAAGGCAGCCGCAAGAATCAACGGTAAGTCACCAAGCCGGTATGTAATCAGCGTCCAAAAGGCAAAACGATATGCGGTTTGGCTGCGTGTATCCTGCCCTAGTAAGAAATACAAAATCACACCAACAAGATACCAGGAGATGACTAAAGTAATCAGATCACCCGCGATAACCATGAATAATAAGGCAGCCGTCATCATATCGAGTAATACAAAAAACTGTCCATAGCCGGCCTCTTCGGCCATATAGCGCACCGAATACAAATGCACAACCAAACTGATGCCAAGGATGATGGTGGCAAGCAAGGTACTCAATGGATCAAACAACAAGATGGCTGCAGAACTACCCAGTGGTAATGCCTGGGCCTCACTTCCCATAAGAGCTAATGCCAATAACAAACAGGATAGTAAAAAACTAAGCGTCGTAATTACCACACTAAACCGTGCGACACTACGGCCAAAGCGTCCAGCAAATAACTGAATAAATAAAGCGGATATGAGTGGCAGGGCGGCCACTACAACGATGAGTCGCTCCATATTCTTATCTCAAACCTTTCTTGTTATTTTAATCGAAATACTTGTCCAACCAACAAGTTTCATTCATTTTTTATAATGTACTTTATTAGTCAAGATTATCAATTTTTCTTGTACAAATTACACATTAATTTCTCTATAGCAGCTATAACTCAAGCTGATAGAAACAGTTTTACTCATTATTTTTAGTTTTTTTATTCCTTTTATCACTACGTTGGTTTTTCAGTGCCGGCCAAACCATTTCCATACGCTCATTAATCTTTGACTCATACTCAATAGCAAAATCGAGAAAGGTTCTTGCCACTAGTGATAATTCTTTATTTTTAGGATAAACCATATACCAGTGACGCATAATAGGAAAGCCTTCCACATCCAGGATCGCCACCGGCCCATCAATACCTTCCAGTAAAATGGTGTGTAAAGACATGACGGACAAACCCAACCCACCAACGATGGCATGTTTAATTGCCTCATTACTGCCCAACTCCATTCTTACCTTAGGACGTAATCCTTTAGCATCAAATTCACGGAATGTAGCATCACGCATCCCAGAACCCGGTTCACGTACAATGAAAGGCTCCTCGGCAATTTCCTCAAGACTGATATTTTTTTTATTAACTAATGGATGGTCACGTGGCGCAAGCATGACCAAGGGATTGTTAGCAAAAGAATATGAATTGACTTCCAGCTCCCCTTTCGGCACCTGCCCCATAATATACAAATCATCCACATTGTTATGCATGCGTTCAATAATGCTGTCACGGTTAGTCACTTTGAGAGCCAGATCAATACCTGGGTAGATCTTACTAAAATCACCTAACATTTCGGGTGCCATGTATTTGGCAGTCGTAATGACAGCTAAACGCAAGCGGCCCCGTTTTAAGCCTTTCATATCTGCTACTTTCATTTCAAAGTTCGATAGTGACTCAAACATACGACGGCAGGCTTCATAAAGCTCGTTACCTGCTTCAGACGGTTCAACACGGCGCCCAACATGTTCAAATAAGGGTAAACCAACTGCCTCTGATAACTTTTTAATTTGCATTGAAACCGTGGGTTGGGTAAGAAACAACTCTTCGGCCGCGCGGGTAAAACTACCAAGGCGATAGATCGCTTCAAATACCTGAAACTGGCGAAATGTGGAGTAACGAATAAGATGATCAGGCATTGCTGCCGGTGGAGTATAAGTATTGTCTTTAGATTTTGACATAAGTCCCGCCTGTCTTGTCTATTATTTCAAACTGCAGATGAGTATACGTTTATGAAACAGCATGGAGATGTGGTTTTATCTGCAAACTTAAATACTTTCAACTGAAGCGACTATTTGTCTATGTTTTATGTAACCGAAACAAATATGCCTCAAAATTACATCTACTAAAGATAATACTTCAATTCATTAACATAGGTTATTAACTATATTAATTCATACAATAATAAAACTCAAACCGATTGGATTAATAATGACAATAATGCGGAGCTGTATTTAAATATATTAAACACAAATGTAGAAGGTGTGAGGGTTTATGGGGGTATCATCAATAGCTATCATATTTCAGATAGCATTGAATTTATCTTATTAGTCTGGCCAAACTCGTCGAGCAGCCATATAAGAGTCCACAGATGAATTTTGAGTCTCTTTTACTGCTTTTTTTACAGTAGCCTTCTTTTCTTTGATTACAGGCTTATCTTCTTGAGGCGCTTTAATTTGCTCTGAAGCAACAGGATCAACTTTCTTACCTGGATCCGATTTGGTCATGCGCATGGTTTCCATTAATTTGTTCTTCGTTTTTTCTTTATTACTCATATATTAATAACCTCGTAGATTAGTTCATCGATTTCATTCGCAGCATCTGCACCTCGACGACCTACTTCAAAAACATTCTTGCCTTCCAATACGCTATTTCGAAAAATTGCCCGTCTACGTAACGCTGTTTTTGCGACCGGCAAGCCAATTTCAGCAACGGCATCACGAACCAGTCGAGATAATGTCGTGCGTGATTCGAGTTGATTAATGACAAGCATAGCCTGTAATTTTGCATTGGATAATTGAGCTTCTTCAACCGCCTTTTCCGTATGCACCGTCGCCCATAAATCCACGGGGGAAGGCTGTACTGGAATCAAGGCCAAATCGCAAACCTCTAAAACACTAATAGTTTGTGGTGCATGCACAGATGGAGGACAGTCGACAACGACGTAATTGTGATCTTGTGAAAGTTTAGTCAGTTGAGTATTCAGTTCATCGGTAGCTTCAAGCACAGAAATTGCCTGATCACCGTCAGAGAATGCATTCCACTGCAAAGCAGAGCCTTGAGGATCAGCATCGACAAGAACAGTACTTGTCTGTTTAGCAAGACCTGCAGCAAGATTAACAGACAATGTCGTCTTACCAGCCCCACCCTTGTTACCGACAACCGCTATGATAGTCATGAGTTATACTCTATTTGTTTTTATTCTCACTAAAAAGCGCATCTAATTGTACAGCAAATTGACGTTGTTCATCTGTGACAGACTCTTCGTCTTCTGGCGCATGAATTGTTACATTAACATAATCACGTCCAAATCCCATATCGGGATAATATTCTTCTTTTTCTGATAGTTCGGCAGCTTGATCGAGGAAATCCCTTAAATCTTCATAATCCTCAAACTGGTATTGATTCTCCAAGCGATTCGGGCGTTTTCGCTCTTTCCACTCGTTTTTCATACTATCCTCACATTAATTAAAATGTAACACGTGAAGATTGTTAAGTCTCGGGTGTTTCAAGTATTTTTATCCATTGAACAAGATCGGCATCATGCGCCTGTTCTTCTTTGAGTAAATCTTCAAAGAACTTACGGTTGTCATGATCGGCATTTTGCGCACAGTGTCGCGTCGCCTGACTATAAAGCTCAACTAAATCTCTTTCTAATACTGCATCTTCGTAAAGTAATTCACGTAAGTTATTGCCCAGTTTCACCGGACGCAGCATAGAAGCATTAGGTGCCACCCCAAGAGCGAGCATGCGAGAGATTACTCTCTCAACATGCCCCATCTCTTCGAGTGATTCCTTCTGTAACTTACTTGCATCTTCGGTAAGGCCCCAGGCGGACACCAGTTTTGCTTGAGTCGCGTACTGTTGTACTGCGGTCATTTCCAAACTCAGTGCTCTGCCTAAGAATCCCAGAACCTTTTGATCTGCAGTTGTATATAGCATCACGAATTTTTATAAACGTGAAAGGTCTTAAGAAGCCTTAGCTACTTTAGCGCTTTTGCCTTTAGCAATAACAGGCTCAACTTCAGAATGCGGACGAGCAATAATGTGTGCAGCAACTAAGCCGTCACCTACACGTTCACACGCATCAGCACCTGCACGTACTGCAGCATTAACCGCACCAGTTTCACCACGAACCAAAACAGTAACATAACCACCACCAACGAACTCACGTCCGATAAGGGTTACTTCTGCTGCTTTAGTCATAGCATCTGCTGCTTCAATTGCTGGTACTAGACCACGTGTTTCGATCATGCCTAATGCAATACCGTAGGTATTATCAGCCATAGTTATTCTCCTAAGAATAAATAAAATTAATTAGTTGCTTTCAACACAACTGGTTAAGCA
>Ga0316207_10002616_pt1 | contig 18115 bp, 16 predicted proteins | sample 6weekpyrite_MG_FD_204943 | JGI IMG/M metagenome (GOLD analysis project Ga0316207, IMG submission 204943) | Microbial mat bacterial communities from mineral coupon in-situ incubated in ocean water Damariscotta River, Maine, United States -... | ecosystem: Environmental > Aquatic > Marine >...
CATTTTCTCTGCCGCAACCAGTTTCTCAACATGGTTCAGGTCAAACTGATCAGCAGGGTCTATCTGCTCGCTGCGGGCTGCCACCTTGGCTTTACGCTCGCTTCTGGTTTGGTGCATCACCAAAATACCGTCGCGGGTTTTGCTGGCATGCCAGATAATAACAAACGAGAGCACAAAAAACGCCGATGCCTGCACAAAGCTAATCCATGGATGGCGCAACTCGTCATCCATATAAAATGTCTCAGCCAAAAAGATGGTGAAAATCGTCAAGCTCACCAGCACAATATAGGTGGTGCGGAACTTACGCCGTGATTCCAGCAAATCATCTGCCCGGCCCTGCCACGCCACAAAAACCATATGGGCAATAAAACCAAAGCGCAGCAACGCATAAGCCACCGCCAAAACATCTGTGCCGCTGGCAATCGGCGGCGCAAGGCTATCAGAGTTAAGCTGTTGCAACACAATGTAAGCCACCACAAGGGCTATGTGCACAGGCTTTAGGGTGAAATCATCCTGAAACTGCGACAGGCTAAACAGCCACACATGCACAGGCCCCATAATGCAAAAAGGCATCACCAGCCAAAAAAAGTTAGCCGTGTGCCAATCAAACCATGTTTGTGTGCAAATGGTGTAGGTGGCCGCCGTAAGCGAAGCCAACGCCCCCAAAACCGCGCCCAGCCGCCAGCCATAATCCCGGATGATCAACACCGCAATAAACAGGAACACCCCTGTCGCGGCGTTTCGCATCATAATATCAAGGATTTGCAGCACTGGCGGTACACTCCTACTGGCCCTTTAGGCGGCTTCAATGGGCCGTGACTATAAGCAGCGATATCGGGCCAACCCAAGCAAAAGTTGACAATGCCGTATTATATGCCACATGTTATCCATACTTCCATTTATTAAATAAGCAATTAATCGTTTTTATCGATTACAGAAATCGAATGAACTAGCGTTGCTTTTGGCAAAAAAAAGCATACAGTATGGCCCATACGGTGCCTGCTGTGCAGGGGGCTTTGCCTTGGCACGAACCGGCACCCATTTCAGTTTGTAGCTTTTAAATTCAACATAATAGGAGGCCTCAATGGCTGTTCTTGCAGGTAAACCAGCACCAGATTTCACCGCCGCCGCCGTAATGGAAGACGGTTCTATCAAAGGCGATTTCAACCTTAAAGAATACATCGGCGACGATTACGGCCTTGTTTTCTTCTACCCGCTTGATTTCACATTTGTTTGCCCATCTGAAATTTTGGCTTTCCACAACCGCATGAACAAGTTCAAAGAGCTTGGCGTTAAGGTTGTTGCTGTTTCTGTAGACAGCGAGCACACACACGCTGCATGGCGCAACACACCAACAGCAGAAGGCGGCCTAGGCCCTGTTGATTTCCCAATGGTGGCAGACAAAACCAAGCAAATTTGCCGCGATTTCGACGTTCTGATTGAAGAAGAAGGCATCAGCCTACGCGGTACTTTCCTTATTGGTAAAGACGGCATGGTTTGGCATCAGTATGTAAACTTCCTGCCACTTGGCCGTAACGTTGATGAGTTTGTGCGCCTTGTTGAAGCGCTTCAGTTCCATGAAGAGCACGGCGAAGTTTGCCCTGCTGGCTGGAACAAAGGCGACGAAGGCATGAAAGCTGACGCTGCTGGCGTTGCAGATTACCTCGGCAAGCACGCTGGCGAGCTTTAAGCCACACGCGGCAATCGCTGATTAACGAATGCAGAAAGGCCTCGGTTAACACCGGGGCCTTTTTTAAGTTGCAACATACCCTTTGGCACCAGCAATACGTTTTTGTACCACTTGAACAAGACTCAGATTTCCTGTTCCAAATTCTTTACGAAGATGATCTGCTGCCTTTTGTAAACGATACCAACCTTCTTCTTCCTTACGAAGCCTCCTTATTTTTGATTCCTTAGCAGGATATTCACTTTCAAACTTTAAGCGCTCATCTTGTAGTTTAATTGCTCTAGCGCCAATTACTGAACTGCTCCGTGTAGTCATCAAAGCTTTTAGAAAGTAGTTTCGAATTTCATCATTCCAATTCAAAGGCAAGCTAGAACTTACTCTCAATCGTTTTTCAATGTCTGCTAGCAAACCCTCGGCAGCAATAAAATCAGAGGCTGCATCCTTAAATGCTTCTGGGATACAGAATTCCAGTCCTACGACTACTACAGTCAACCAGCAAAACCCTGTTACATGATCAGGAAGCTGCACCCAAGTTAACCTCGCTACAGTTAGAACATGAGAAATTTGCCTTAAGCTCATACCAAATCCGCAACTTAACAAGTCCACTGCATCAGCAACCTCTGAGCGACTTGAGCCTTCCTTTTTTATGACCGGAATTTCATCCATTTTAAAATAATCGTATAGAAATTCCCCGTAGGCCCGGCCACTTGGTTCCGGCAACAAGAATTGCCAATCAATAAATTTCCGTAAATATCCTTCACCGTCTAGTCTCAACCCATAGGTTGAGGCGATAGCGCTTTTCATTTGTTCATCGTCAATCGCCAACACAAACACGATGCCGTCAACAGCAAATAAATGCTTGATACATTCCAGTACCTCAACAGCATATGTGGGGCGACAGCGATCTAGCTCATCAACAAAAATTATTAGCTTCCGCCTGTCTTCCTTTTGTCTGCCTTCGATATTTTCCCAAAGATAATCCGGGTCGCATTCAGGTGTCTGATCTACGATGTCAGCAACAATTTTTTCCAGATATTGCCGAAACGCATCCATGGCGTTTTCAGCTACTTCTTGGGTAGCCAAAGCTTCCACCGCAGCAGAACTCAGGATATCGCCTAGTGCCTCCTCAGAAAGACCAATCGCTTTAAAGCCAGCCGTAATGTCATCCACAGCCTCAGTCCCAACCGCTTTAGAAGCCAAGCCCTTAATCAAGGCAGGAGCCATCTTGGCGCGAGCAAACCCACCGGCCTTCTTTGCGAGATCAACAAGTTTCCTCTTGGTATCTTCATCTTTTGCCAATTGACGTTTCAAGGACACCATAAAGGCCGAAAGCGCATCTTGCGAAAAATCAGTTTCCCATGCGTTGAAAAGTACCGTCTTGAAGCCTCTTAGTTCTAAATCGCGCTTCCAGCACTTAAGGAAAAAGCTTTTCCCTGTGCCATAAGGGGAATGCAGGCTCACAACAAATGGTTGGCGAATACTGGCAATAACCGGAGTAAGATAATCAGCAACAGCTTTGCGCTCAAGCTTATCACACAGCCACGGATCATCTGGGTTAACCTCTTCAACTACAGGCTTTTCTAGTGGTGTTTTAGTCATTAGGTGCAATCCTCATCGTTTGAAGTTACTAAATATTCAAACGCTCGCCTCGTCAAACCAATAGTGTTATTTACGCTACCTTTAGAAGTAAATATTCGGTATGAGTTTTGGGCGTACTACACCCGGAGGACACCATGCCCGACTATTTATCCATCAAAACCAGCCACACTCTAAAAGGCACCAGCCTTAAAATTGGGCCGTTGGCGTATGGGTGTTGGCGGTTTGCGGGAACGGATGTTGCCACTGCCACCACCAAGATAGAAACCGCGCTGGGCGTGAGCATGACACTGATTGATACCGCCGACATTTACACAAACACATGGCCAGATGGATACGGCGCAGCCGAAAGCTTGCTAGGTGATGTCATCAAGGCCCAGCCACACCTGCGGCAACATATGGTGCTGGCAACCAAAGGCGGCATTGTACCGGGCGTTTCCTATAACAGCAGCAAGGCGCGCATCATCAGTGCCTGCGAAGGGTCTTTAAAGCGGCTGAAAACCGATGTGATAGACCTGTATCAAATCCACCGGCCTGACCTCACCACCCCCTTTGCGGAAACTGCCGAGGCGCTAGACCAGCTTGTTTCCAGCGGCAAGGTGCGTGCTGTTGGGGTTTCTAATTTCATGTCCAGCCAGCTAAGCGCGCTTCAGGCGCACCTGAATGCCCCCATTGTAAGCAGCCAACCAGAGGTAAGCTGCCTTAATACAGAGGCTTTGTTTGATGGCACGCTAGACCAATGCCAACAGCAGGGCATGCTGGCTATTGCATGGTCTCCCCTTGCGGGCGGAGCGCTTATTACCGGCACAGCCAAGCAAGCCAAAAACCAACCTACCCTGGATAGGGTGGTTGCCGAACTTGACCGATTGGCAGAAGAAAAAGCCACCAGCCGCACCTGTATTGCACTCGCATTTTTAATGGCGCACCCGGCGGGCATTGTGCCCATTATTGGCACACAGACCCCCAGCCGCATTACCGCCAGCGCCGAGGCCGTGAATGTGAAACTCACCCGGCGGGATTGGTATGATATTTTGGAGGCCAACTTAGGGCAGGCTATGCCCTAGGCTAGGATTGGCCATACACCTGTTCAGGAGATGGCGATTAGGAAAAGGTGCTTAGGCTGCGCCTGAGCTGCGGATTTTTGCAATAAATTCCTGAACCTTTTCATTCATGGTTTTTGCCACTGAATCTAATGTTTCCGCTGAGTTACTAAGCTCTGCCGCGAAGGTGACATTTTGGTCCAAGGCGCTTTGGGCCCCCACGACAGAAGAACTGGCCTCTGAGGTTGCCCCTGCGGCTGACTGCGCCGCCCGCGCAATTTCCTGTGTTGCAGCATTTTGCTCCTCAACCGCCGCCGAGATAGAACCCGAGGTTTCACTGGCTTCATTGATTGAGCTCATGATCCGCCCCATGCAATCCACCACCATTTTGGTTGACCCCTGAATGGCTTCAATTGGGGTGCGGATTTCCTGCGTGGCTTTTTGCGTTTGGTCGGCCAGTGCCTTCACCTCACTTGCCACCACAGCAAAACCACGGCCAGCCTCGCCCGCACGGGCTGCCTCAATCGTGGCGTTTAGGGCCAGCAGGTTGGTTTGCTCAGCAATTTCCGTGATAAGGTTGATCACTTTATTGATTGTCTCAGTCGCGTTTTCCAGCCCTTCCACATCTGAGCGTGCGGATTCTGCAATTTCCTGCGCGGTTGAGGTTACTTGGTGCGACCGTGTAACCTGTGTGGAGATTTCGGAAACAGAGGCTGATAGTTCCTCCGCGCCGGAGGCAACTGAGCCTACATCAGAGGATGCCTTTTCAGACGCACCGCTAACGGTGTTCATCAGGTCAGACGCCTCCCCGGTTTTGGATTGCAGATCCACTGTTTTATCAGCGCAGTAAGCAACCGTTTCCACCACATCGTTAATCATGGTTTGCACTGAGGCCTCGAAATCATCTGCCAGCGCCTGCATCATTTGCCTGCGTTCGGCTTCGGCTTTTTCGCGGTCGGCTTCTTTTGCCAGGCGGTCAGCTTCATCGCGCTGGCGCTCTTGTTCTTCGCGCTCGGCTTGCCTGAGGGCGGCTTCCTCTTTTTCTGCTGCCATTTCTTTTTCAAGGCGTTCGCGTTCGATAATATTTTCTTTAAAAATACCAATAGCACCAGCGAGCGAACCGATTTCATCACTGCGATCCTGATAAGCTACATCCACGCTGTAATCGCCGTCGGCCAGTGAGTTTACTGTGCTGGTGGTGCGCTGAATAGGACGCAAAAGTGCGTATACAATGAAAGCCAACAAGCCTGCACAAACCAAAACTGTAAGCGCGCCAGCTATCATCAAACTGGTGCGGCTGTTAGAGACTTGCTCCAGATATACTGTTCTATCTAACTGTAAAATGGCCGCTGCAACTGGCTTGCCTGCAAAATCAGGGATAATCCGCGCCAAAGCCACATAGGGTGTTTCATTATAATCAAATAGCTCTAGCGTGCCGGGATTATCAATCATGGATTGCAGAACGGTTTCGCTTACATCTTTATTGGCACCAACGCTTTGACCGAGCAGCTTCAAGCCATCACCTGTGAACTGAAACATGGATAGCTCAATGCCATCTTTTTTAGCGAATTCATCGACAAAGGATTGATCAAGCGACAGCCCTACCTCAGCGGAACCTACATGTGCGCCTGCATTAAACACCGGCACCACAGCCCGGATACCCAAGCCGGCCACACCAGATTCTGGCCCTAGCTGGGGCGTGCGGGTTTTGTTGGCTTCAACCACGCTAAAGCGAAAGCTGGATAGATCATCCCCAAACTTTGCAGGCCTATGCACCCTGAGAAACGATGTAGCAGGCGGTGTGTGGAACTGTAGTTGGCGCACCCCAAACTGAGACTTAAGCGTTGCAAAGCCGGGAACTGTTAGCACCGCTAGGGCATCCCTGTCGCGCGCGGCAAAGGCTTGTTGCACAGGGGCTGTATCTGCCAACACCTGTATCATCGCCTGCGCGCGAGTGGTTTCCATATCTATTTGATTTTGGAGGCTGTCGCCCAGCTTATCAAGCTCTCGCATTTCTGCGGTTTCAACCAGATGGCCAACCACATTTTCCGAGGATACAACAAGCACCCCTAAAACAAGGCTGAAACCCAGTAACATGCCACCGATCATCTTTTGGCCGATGGTTAACGCAGGAAATTTAGCTGCCAGTTCCGTAAAAATCTGCATAGGGTAAATCCTGTTTCTATTACCCTCCCCCGATCTTTATTCTGTGATAGCCCAACAAGGTTAATAATAGATAAAGTTGCATTATTCAGCGCTGCAACCCCATACGCACCTGGAAGGCCGCAATTGTCGCTTGCGTTTTTATTGGTGAATGTTGTTGGCGACGACTTGCCTGCACCCATGCCCACAAAGATAACCGATGGCTATAATTGAGCCCGGCAGAGAAACTGATTTCATAAATTAACCGATACGCCGCCGCGATATATTAATGCAAAAAACAATCTTGGGCGGCAGGAAGCTGGCGATAACATCCTAGTGGCCAAGTTTGTCCCACGCGGCAGGCGGAATTTGCACAGGCTTTGACAGGTCAAAATTGATCATAAAGTCACGGTTTTTGCGGGTTAGGCGGTAAGTAAAGCTGCCTTCCTCTGCACCCATGTGCCACACATTTGTGACCGAGGCTGTAAGGCCGTTTTCCTTGAACATTTTGATGCTAAAATCATCGACTAAAAAAGCAACTGACTGGGCCGACAAATCAGCACCGCGCACTGTATCCCCGCCGTAAAGTGTGACAGCATCAGGGTGTCCGTCAGCGTGGCGGTGATCATGCTTCAACCGCAAGCCTTCCGCCGTTTTGGTAACACTTAAAATTCTGGATCGGTTCTCACCCACATGAAGCGGCATCTTGATTTCATGGTCGCTGCAATCCCTTATGTGAAGGATCAACTCGGCGCTGCGCCATGCATCGTCGCTCTCGTTATAACGAACGACTTCACCCTTGTAAGCTTTGCCGCAATGTGCGCTCAGTGTGTCAAACACAGTAACATCAGCCGCTACTGAAGGCAGGCTCCCTATTGCAAGGCCGATAAGAACGCCAGCAAACATCTTCATTTCGCCATTACCTTTCCAAAATTCTGAGGGTTTCAGGTATTCTTTATCAATATTTTACTCAGTTTAGAATAAAATATTCTGATGTGGGAGCATAACCTCTACTTAACAGTTTTGTATTTTAGTATACGCCAGCAAATAACGGCAAATAATCGCAAAGATACTTCTCAAAAAACCGAACCAAGGCCCCTTTTAGGTCTAAACAATTGTAATTAAAGGCCATTTATTTTGACACCATACAAACATTTAGAGCTCTAAAAACCTCACAAACAGAGAAAACACTAATATTTTTAATGTATTTTTTGTCAACTTGCGCTATTGCGCTCACCAAATACTTACAATTTTGAAGTAAATTTTCGGTGATTTGTGCATTTTTTTTGAAAATTCGTTAACATTTTTCCGTATAGATAATATCTATTCTCAATGGCACTTTATGCCAGTATAATGTGTGCAAATACAACCAAAATTGATGTTTTTAGTATCTAACTTTTGAGCCACTATGACCGTAAAAGAAAGCTATCTAGGCGTATTTCTCCTTTTGGTAATATCGCCCACCTTATTGTTGCTGGCGCCCAGCTTGCCAACTTATGGCATCGTGGGGGGCCTCGTTACTTTTTATGCTGTATTTTTGATACGAAAACCACGTCGTCGCTGTGTACCGTGCGGTGAGATAGTCCCCCTGGGCCCACTTGGGTATATTAAAATGCTTATGGGCAAGCTCAATTGCCCAAGGTGTGGTTCACTAATTAAAAACAAACACCGTGTATAAGGTGCCCATTCTTTGCAGCATTCCTCACCTGCAAGGCATCCACTTCTAGATAGCTAAACACCGCAACGCACTGTAGTTTTCATTGCCGGACAGTAAATTCATTCTACGTTAGCCATGTGGGTTAGTGGGAGTGTGCGATGTTAGATAAAAAATATAAAAAGACCAAGTTTTTCATCGGCCTTTTGACGGCCATTGTCCTCGTTTTTTTCCTGTGGTTACAGCCACCTAGCGCCTCTGAAGAAACACTATTTTATGGTGGCACTATCCTAACACTCGACCCGACCACCCCCAATGCCGAAGCCTTGCTTATGCGCAGTGGCCGCATCATTACAATTGGGAACATTGAAAAAGTGCGGGCGACTGCTGTGGGTAATGCTGAAGAAATAAACCTTGACGGCAAAACCCTAATGCCCGGGTTTATTGAACCTCATAGCCACCCACTGGCCACCGCTCTGCTGGGTGAAACCATTGATGTTAGTGGCTTTAGCAATCAAAGCTGGGCAGATATTATTAATCGCCTGAAAAAAGAAATTCCCCAACTTCCTGACAGCCGCTGGGCCTTGGCCTTTGGTTGGGATCCTGTAATGATGGACGATCTTGACCCACCAACTTTGTCAGAACTAGATGCTTTATCGCCAAACAAGCCACTGATTATCCTTACCCAAATGATGCATGATGCCTATGCAAACAGCGCAGCCTTGGCAGCAGCGAAAATTACAGAAAACACCCCAAACCCAGCAGGGGCAGAATTTGTACGCGGAGCCGACGGCAAACTAACTGGCACTATTCGCGAAGTTGCTGCCATTGCCAGACTTCTTGAGGCCATGCCAAAACCACCTACCAGCGCTGCAGACTTTTTATTGGCTCAACAATATACAAAATTCGCAAAGGCAGGCTATACGACAGTTGGTATATTAGGGCCAGTTGGTAACACCGCAAATCCTGTACAGACCATGCAGCATATTGCCTCACAAAAACGCACACCTGTGCGCACCCTTATCTATGCCTTGCCAACACAGCTCGAAAAACAAGCCAAAGGTGAAAACGGCAAAATTCCAAATGCACAAGCCCACACACACCCTGGGGGCATAATAGGTGTTAAATTCTGGATGGATGGCTCCCCTTTTGCTGGTGGTGCAGCTTTTGAAGAGCCCTATGAAACGACCGAGCTAACACAAGACCGGCTGCACCTTGCTCCGGGGCACTTAAGCAGCTTGAATTACAATAGCGCTGAATTTGAAGAAGCTTTCAGGCGTTATCACGAGCTTGGGTACCAAATAGCCGTTCATGCCCAGGGCGAACGCGCTGTAGCACAAGTACTAGATGTTGCAGAACGTATCCTTGCTGAAACTCCGCGTGCTGATCACCGTCACCGGCTGGAACATAATGCCCTTATTAGCACCGATCAGCTTAAACGAGCCCATAAACTCGGAATGACAACAAGCTTTTTCGCGGACCATATATATTTCTACGGCCATGCTTTACCCCACCTTGTTGGTGAGGCACGCACTGCACGTTACATGCCCGTCAAAACAGCCATGGATATTGGCCACCGTGTCACCGTGCACACTGATAATCCCGCCACGCCTATTGCCCCGCTTAGAGCCATGCAAACCCTTCGCGCCAGAAAAAGCCAGACAACAGACACCGTTATCGGCCCTGACCAAAGGCTCTCACCGATGGAAGCACTAAAGGCAATGACTATCAATGCCGCTTGGCAGCTAGGTATTGACGATGAAACTGGATCATTAGAAGCAGGGAAATCAGCCGATCTCGTTATATTATCAGCCAATCCCCTGACAACTCCGGATGCTGAATTACAATCAATTCAGGTTCTTGGAACTTGGTTAAAGGGCGAGCCTGCGGACACGCGCCCCCTCACACCGATCACTTTCAAAACAGGCCTTAACGTAGCCTGGGACCTAATTTTCCAATAAAACTGGTCTACCCTGCTTCGTCAATTGCGAGCGCTTTTTGATAGGCAGGCCGAGCCATGCATCTATCTACATAAGATTCCAATTGTTTATTTTCCGGCAAAATTCCAAACTTTTTCAGGAAATAACAAGTTGAACCCAACATCACATCTGCTGCACTGAAGCTGTCACCCAAAACCCAATCTTTATTAGTAAGGCCTTGCTCTAGGGTAGAGATCATGCTGTCGAAATCACCCCAACCGTGTGAAATCTTATTAACCTCACTACCCGAGAACTTCTCAGCCATTGCAGGTTCCACTACTCCCGGCACATAAAACATCCAATAGAGAAAACTACCGCGATCAGCGTCATCAATAGCCGGAGCCAGCTTGCCTCCGGCGTATTTATCGGCCAGATATATACAAATTGCTGCTGATTCAGACATACGCACATCACCGTCAATGATGGCAGGCACTTTACCCATAGGGCTTGCGGTTAAAAGTTCTGCACGATTACCATCTTCATCTGCGCTGATATCGGTTCGAACCAGATCATATTTAACCCCTAGTTCTTCGATCATCCATAAAACACGCAAAGCCCTCGTTTGTGGACACCAAAAAAGCTTCATATTATCCCCCATATGCAAAATATGAATGCAACCTAACATTTGGAACGTCAGCCGACAAGCGATGGTATTAGTCGAATATCGCGCAGTATTTCACCAGTAATTCCAAATCAGCCGTTCCGTTTAAAAGCTGAAATAATTGGCTCAAATATGAATTCCAACGCCGTGCGGTCTTCCAAAATAATATCTGCTGATAAGGTCATTCCTGTTCGTAGCCTTAGGCTAACTTCCGAATTACTTTCAGCATCATCTATTAGTGCCCTAACCACATAAAAATTTCTCTGATTACTATTACTATATTGCAGGATCGGCGCCTCGAATATTTCTGAAACCGTTGCTTTCTGTGTGCCAAACTTTTGAAAGGGAAATGCGTCCAGCGCCAGGCGCACTCTTTGTCCAGACCGTATAAACCCCACAGCCGAATTTGGCACATATAATTCCGCTAAAAGCTCCGCCGATTCTGGCAACAAAATTACGAGTGGCTCGTCACCTTGTATTTGCTGGCCAACCTTAGCCATCAGCATTACAATTGTTCCCCTCACTTCTGCTGTGATTGCCTGCGAACTCTCGTTTTCAACTATTCTCTGTTTAACTTGAGATTTTCTAATATGAAGATCTGATAAGCCCGTCTTATGATCAGCTTCATTTATCTCCATTTTTTTCTGCAACGCCTCTAGGTTTGCCTCTAAGTCAGAAGATTGAAGCTCTAGTTGTATCAAGTCACTTCGCCTTTTCAACAAAGACTGCTCGCGTTCTTGAAGCTCTATCTTGCTAATAAGTCCTTTTGCAAATAACGGCTGTGATGTCTCAAAAGCCTGAGTTGTAAGCAGCACTCTATTTTTTTCTATTTTTATTAACTTGTTCAACTTCAACAAACTTTGACGAATGCGAGCTTGTCTTAGCTGGTAAAATTCATTCTGCAACTTATGACGGTTTTTAAAAGTTTCTATGTCGCCTAACAGCAATGCCTCTTCTCGCTGTAACTCCTGCAAAAGAACCAATGAGCGCTCAGTGCCATCAGTTCTTTTTTCTCTAGAGCTTAAAGTTAATAGCAAGTCACCTTTATCTACCTTTTGGCCTAAATTTACATGAACTTTATCAATGATTGATCCAGACGATAGGGTCGTGGTTGACAACCCTTTGGAAGACACAATCGTGCCAGAAACTGTTTCCTTCCGGGCAAATTGACCCACAGAAAGAGAAACTATGACAACAAGTGCTATTGCTAAAAATCCACCTACTAAAGTCCATGTTTTGATAGAATTTATGCGAATAACTTCACCATATAATCGCTTGTTCTGATGAGAGAGAACTTCCTTACGAAAAAGGCTTTCCATGACTTCACCCTCACTTAATTTGCGATAGCATGCCGTTGGACATTTCAAATACTTTAGTGGCTCTGTTCACCAACTCTGTTCTATGAGCCACGACTATGCGTGTGATAGATAGTTTTTCAATCAAATCAGCAACCTTCTCATCTGTTTTCTGATCAAGGTTTGCCGTACCTTCATCTAGGATCAAGAGTTTCGGCCTGCCATACAGAGCACGAGCGATCAAAATTCGTTGTTGCTGCCCACCCGATAAGGCAGATCCCATATCTCCAACGAGACTTAAATAATTCATTGGCATGGCCATGATATCATCATGAATTTGGGCCATTTGAGCGCACTCAATAACCCGTTCCATATCAATTACAGGATCAAATAAAGAGATATTGTCTGCTATCGTACCAGACAGCAATTCATCATCTTGTTGCACAACACCGGCCTGTGCCCGATAACTTTTCAAGCCAAACGATGGCAACGGCAACCCATCAATAGAAACCGCCCCCTCAGTAGGGCTATAAAGCCCAAGTAAAACCTTCAGGAGGGTTGTTTTACCTCCACCAGAAGCGCCAACAATCGCAACGAAATCACCGGTATCGATAGATAGTGAGACATTTTGGAAAATGAGCGGGTCTTGCTTCGAATAACGAAAGCTAACACCATCCAACTTTATTGAGCCTTGCATTGTTTTATCTGCAATCTGAGGGATATTTAATCCCTCCTCCTTTTTAGACAGCACTATGTCAGAAAGGCGGTCCAAGTGAAGGCCCAACAAGCGAAACTCAACACCCCGCTCAACCAAATTTGCTGCACGTTCAGTTAAGTTATTCCGGTATAAAATTAATGCAAACAGCATCCCTACGGTAAAGGTATCCTGCATGATTAAATCTGCGGCCAAATATACAACCAGAACCAACTGAAGCCCCATCAAGGTTGTCTCTATAGACTTCTGCAGCAATGTTAATCTGCCAACGGCCATTCCTGCATTTATTACTCGGCCAAAATAATTCCGCCACATGCTTTCTCGCTGAGATTCTCGCCCAAATAGCTTGATTGTCAGCGAGGCCTGAATGGTCTCTATCAAATGTGATTGCTCTTCAGAGCGAGCGATAAGTTCTTCTTCTTGTCGCAGCCTATGCTTCGGGAATAAAAACCAGGCAATGCTAGCGTTGATTACAATGCTGCCCAGAATTATTAATCCTAAAACGCCACTGTAGGCAAAGATCACGATGGCTGAAACAAGCGCCATAATCCCATCAATAAAAGCGGAGACCAGGCTTGTTGAAAGGGCCTGCTGTATTGAATGTGTGGACCCCAATCGATTTAAAATATCACCTACAAATCTCTTCTCATAAAATGAGGCAGGGAGACTAAGCATATGGCCTAAAATATTTGAAACCATCTGATAGGTCATCGTCTGGCTAAGGCTCAAGATCACCCACGACCTCACCCCTTCTAAAAGGCCCTGCAGAAGAAAAAACACAGCAAAGAGCACAGCTAGAAATCCGAGCGTGTATTCGTTACGACTAGGAACAGCTTCATCTATTACTAACTGTAAAAACAGTGGGCTTGCCAAAACAAAAAACTGAAGCATCAGAGACAAAAACAATGTCTGGAAGATCCCTTGTTTCCATCCCACAAGGCCTCCCCATAAATCAGACAAGCGCACCTTTTTCTGTGCTTGGCACACAACAAACTCAGGAGTTGGTTCCAGCTCTAAAGCTACGCCCGTAAAGGACTGGCTTACTGCACTACGGTGCAAGACACGTTTCCCACGAGCTGGGTCGTGAATATAAACTCTATCCCCTTGCACTTTATTTAAAACAACAAAGTGATTTAAATCCCAATGAAGAATGCACGGCGTACGAAGATCATCTAATTGATCGAGCTCCAGACGCAATGCCCTAGCCCCTAAACTCAACCTTTTTGCAACGACAATAAGATGCTCCAGAGTAGCGCCTTTCAAAGACACCGCATATTGTTGACGCAAACTATTTAAATCAATTTTATGGCCATGATAACATGCTACCATTGCCAATGATGCTAACCCACATTCCGTGAACTCGCTTTGAAAAAACATAGGTAATTTGGGTTTAGAAATAAAATCTAGCGGCATCTAGGGGTGCTCTTCGCAATTCCACTCAGCGTTAATGATGAAGAGGGGCGATGAATTAAGCGCTATTAGTAAAAAAGCCCTGTTTCACACCCACCTTCATCTACATCTATTATTGGAAACCTCTAGGTTTATCGATTGTAATCAGGGGCACCAACGATGCCTCAAGCCCCTATTGATCGGAGGCCTCCCTTAAGTAAAGCCAAACAGCCCTACCTGATAAAGTAGCCTTACTTTGGTTTGCCGATAATAATTATTGGGCCTCCCGCAACAGCCTTAACCTCCAACTGGCTAAGTTCCCTTGGGGGCGTGCTGTTCTTCAAGTCATGTGCTAGTTTTTTCATCTACAGAACTCCCTATAAGTAACGCCGAATGACTCTTAATTTTAAACCAGCCTTAACCTGGTTTACCGATGATAATTTTGGGGCCTCCCGCAACGGCCTTAACCTCCAACTGGCTAAGTTCCCTTGGGGACGTACTATTCTTCAAGTCACGTGCTAGTTTTTTCATCTATAGAACTCCCTGTAAGTATCATCATATGGCTCTTAATGTTGAATCGGCCTTAACCTGGTCTACCAATAATAATTATTGGGCCTCCCGCAACAGCCTTAACCTCCAACTGGCTAAGTTCCCTTGGGGGCGTGCTGTTCTTCAAGTCATGTGCTAGTTTTTTCATCTACAGAACTCCCTATAAGTAACGCCGAATGGCTCTTAATTTTAAACCAGCCTTAACCTGGTTTACCGATTTTAATTTTGGGGCCTCCCGCAACAGCTTTGACTTCAAGCTGACTGAGTTCTCTACAAGAAGGTTTCTTTTTTAATTCATTTGATTTTTTAGTCATTTACCAAGCCCTCCATCTAATAAAATCACATGATTATTTAAAAGATAACAACAACGAAGTAATTCAAACCATAAAACATAATCGAATATTTATATACAATAAATTCATTTATGTATACAATTTTGAATATTTATTTCAAACCTAACCCTTGGCATCTAATTTGTTCACCCTTATGGTACTTCGCAAATCAAGTGAGGGAATATCTGTATGCGCCTATTTTTTGCACTGACCGTTTCAATTCTACTCAGTCTTACTGCAAAAGCTGCTGAACCTATCCCTCAGCTTGCGCCACTTGCCCCCTTTATTGGCACTTGGAAAACCACCAGTGGCTCCGTTGATGGCAGCGATAAATTTGAAGACGTGCAAAAGTGGGAATGGGCCTTTAGCGGTAAAATTTTAAAACTCACCCACAGCGTTAATCAAGGCGCTTATTACGGTGAAAGCCTGATTGGCTGGGACGCCCAGCAACAAAAGATTGTCTATCGCTATGTGAATAACGCTGGTTTTTATACCGACGGCACCATTACACCTATAGAGGATGGCATTGAAGTGCATGAATATGTGCGCGGTGCGCTTGCTGGCCCTAGCGAAACCTTGTCTGGCTATAAAATAGATGACGAAGGGCGCATTCAAGCTTGGTCAAAATTCAAAACCAATGACAAATGGGGAGAGGCCAGCACCGTTACTTATGAGCGCGCACCAAGTGCTGTCGTTATCTTCAAGGATAAATAAGCTATAAAATTTAGGCTGCGACACCTAGTCTCATAGTATCAAAATATGGTCGCCTTTATCTATCGCCCACCGTGTTTAGATTAAGGACAGATGGTCATGACTATTTTCAATTCACTACTGAAGAACAGCCAAAGCGCATTGCTAAAAGTTCTCCTCAACATGCCTATTATCGGCCAAATGATGACCGATATCCGAAATGGCAGAGATAGTGCACTAGGCTATTTCGGGCTTAACATTGCTATGCTGTGGCTCATCGCCGGGTTCACTTGGGGCCTAACCGGCGTGCTCGCTGGTGCCTATTTTTTGCTCCCCTGTTATTTCGTCATTTTGTTGACAATGATGCGCTCATAAACATTGTTACAGCTATTGATCGAGATTACCGATCATTCCAATCGAAACTATCTGCCAACAAAGCACGCCTTTGCTGTTGGCATTTTTACCTACACATCTTATGTAGAAAGCCAATCATAGAATAAGAAGAAGCGGCGCCTGCCTCAACGCTGCAACTATACGATAAGGAAGTTTTCATGACTGACGCCAAGCACAGTAATATGCTGATCATCGGATCAGGGCCTGCGGGTTACACGGCTGCCATTTATGCAGCACGTGCCAGCTTAAAACCAACAATTGTCACCGGCATGCAGGCGGGTGGTCAGCTTACAATCACTACCGACGTGGAAAACTATCCTGGTTTTGCCGATGCTGTTCAAGGGCCTGAGCTTATGGAAGCAATGCGCCAACAGGCAGAGAATGTTGGCACTGATATTATTTATGATTTAATCACTGAGGTAGACCTAAAATCCGTCCCTAAACGTGCCGTTGGGGATAGCGGCACAGTATATACTGCGGATACAATCGTGATTGCTACAGGCGCTCAGGCTAAATGGCTTGGCCTCCCATCAGAAGAAAAGTTCAATGGGTACGGCGTTTCAGCCTGTGCCACATGCGATGGATTTTTCTACCGCGGGAAAGAGGTGATTGTGATTGGCGGCGGCAACACTGCGGTTGAAGAAGCGCTTTACCTTGCAAATATCTGCTCAAAGGTAACTATAGTCCATCGCCGCAACGAATTCCGTTCGGAAAAAATTCTCTCTGATCGCCTCGCTAAAACAGAGAACATTGAGGTTAAGTGGGACACAGTTCTAGATGAAGTGGTCGGTACAGAAAACCCGCTTGGGGTTACTGGTGCTAAGCTTAAAAATGTAAAAACAGGCGAAATTGAAGATATCACAGTACACGGTGTCTTTATTGCTATCGGCCATTCCCCTTCAACTGAGCTGTTCAAGGGCCAGTTGCCAATGGATGAAGAAGGATATTTACTTAAAAAGCCAGACAGCACCCAAACAGATATTCCTGGGGTTTATGCGGCTGGCGACGTAACAGATAAAGTATACCGCCAAGCTGTAACTGCCGCCGGGATGGGCTGTATGGCAGCGCTTGAGGCCGAAAAATATATCGCCGAACTTGAGCACAGCAACTCATAAGCCCTTATACAAACGGTGTATAAAATTCATTCAAAAGGCGGCGCAAATGCCGCCTTTTTATTAGGCTTAACACCTCAGCAAGTATGATCTCATTTAACAATAAATTAAGCTAACAAGCCAATTACGAAAAAGCGGCCAGAACAGCTTTTTTTCCTGCATCACCTAACGGCGTAAGATAGACATGGTTCCTGCCATCGCCTGAATTTTCAAGACGTATCAAACCAGCGCCGGACCCCACATTTAGCTGTGCGATATAATGATAGCAATCAGGCTCTGTCATTCCAACAGCACGCGCTACATCACCCACTGTTGCCCCTTCTTCCAAATCAATCAACACCAAAAAACATATGACAGATTCTGCCATTAAACCGGGGAAGTTAGCCTTTAAATACGCTGAAGCGTGTTCCAAAATATCCTTATTATTCATTCGCATAACCTTGTGATTAACAACGCTATACTATGAAAAACCAACGCTATCAGCAATAGGTAGATAATCTATAAAGCAACCAGCCATAGTCATGCAGAAAACGCAGGGCTTGCACCCCATAACCACTCATGAAATAATTAGCAAAAATTACAGGAGGCCTTATGGATTGGGACAGACTACGCATATTTCATACAGTTGCAGAAGCTGGTAGTTTTACGAATGCTGGTTCCCGCCTCAACTGTAGCCAATCTGCGGTCAGCCGCCAAATCAGGGCACTTGAGGAAAGCCTCAATGTATCATTATTCACGCGGCATGCGCGTGGGCTTGTCCTGACCCAAGAAGGCCAGGAGCTTTATAATACTGCGCGTGATGTAGTGCATAGAATAGATGAAACCGAACGTAGCTTGATGGAATCAAAAGAGCGCCCTTCAGGTTTACTGCGCGTTACAACGATGGTGACCTTTGGCGCGGTTTGGTTAACGCCCCACCTCGATAAATTTATGGCCGAATA
>Ga0316207_10002617_pt1 | contig 18114 bp, 15 predicted proteins | sample 6weekpyrite_MG_FD_204943 | JGI IMG/M metagenome (GOLD analysis project Ga0316207, IMG submission 204943) | Microbial mat bacterial communities from mineral coupon in-situ incubated in ocean water Damariscotta River, Maine, United States -... | ecosystem: Environmental > Aquatic > Marine >...
CTTTCTTTTTGGCTTTAACTTGTTTCTTCTTTACTACTTTTTTCTTAACTTTCTTTTTAACTGTTTTTTTCTTAACAGTTTTAACTTTAGGTGCCTTGGGCTTTTGTAAACGTTTTTGCGTAATGAGTTTTGCAAGTCTGGGGGAAACCTGTTTAAGTTGTTTTTTCTCAGCCTCAGGTGATGGCATCCATGGAATGATTAATCCTATGACTATAAATACTAAAAGCACCCATTTTACGAGGCGCAGAAAACGTTCGTCATTCCGTGTGCTACTCCATGGGAATACGGGTTCACTATAAAAGTAGTTATTGTATGATGCGGACATATCAGTTTTTTTCCGCTTGTTTGCGTACAACTGCAAGCGAAATATTAGCAAATTTCGTTCCTGCACAAGTGAGCATTATTTTTTTAAGTAAGTTGTAGGGTATTTCTTTATCTCCCATAATAGTAATATTGTATCGTTTTTTATTTTTTGGTTGCTTTTTAGCGAAGTCAATTAATGTTAGTGCAAGCTCTGGAATAATTGTTTTACCATTGTTTTTTGCCGCATTTACACTAATGATTTGTTTACCATTAATTTTAATGTCTTTTTCATTGACCATTACAACTAATGTCTTCTTAGGTTGTTTTTCTGTAGTCGAAGAAGGTAACTGGATAGACTTTGTTGATGGTAATGTTTCTGAGTCTGAAGAAGTGACGAGCAAAAAGAATACCAGGATAGTAAATATATCCATAAGTGAAACCATGTTTAATGAAGCACCACGATCTTTTCGGTGCTTATTAAGCGCAATCATTCTTTCTGTACGGCGTGATTCCTTCATTTTAATACCTATTTAAATTTGGGGGCGTCGCCAATAGAAATATCAGGAAAAAGTTCAACCTGTATTACTTCGCCATCTTCAACCGTATTAAATACCCGTACCGCATCCATCGTGTTTACCAGAGTGTCATATTTTGAATTTTGTTGAGATAGAATAGTAATGTTAGTTTTTTCTGGAAAACGTACTTTAATCTGCTTTAAAACATTATTAAGTATTTTAAAGTGGCCTCCAGTTTTAAAAGTCTGAATTTTTTTAATAACCCGGTTGTTATTATCTGTGACAACAAAATATTTTTTACCGATAATGACATTAATTTCAAAGCTTTTCTTTTTTACAGGTGAACTGCTGGCTTGAGCTGTTGTTGGCAAATTAATGTCAAGTACAGTCAAATGCGTAAATATAGTCGTTATGAGCAAAAATGGTACAAGAATGACCATTAGATTCATAAAGGCTGTTATATCGAGTTCAACACTTTCAGGAATGCGAACTCGTCTGGCAGTTCTTTTACCCATTTTATTTACGTTTAGTTAAAAGTTTGAGGAATTTAACAACCGCCATTTCAAAGCTAACAATAATTTCGGTCGTTTTTGCCTGAAGTATTGTATATATAAGAATAAGTGGTATGGCTGTCATTAGTCCAAAAGCAGTTGTATTCATGGCTACCGATATACTGGTTGAAAGAATTTCACCCTTTAATGCCGGGTCAACAGCTGCAACAGCCGTAAATGCTTTGATCAAACCAATAATGGTTCCCAGTAAGCCAAGAAGAGTCGCAATGTTGGCAAACATTGAAAGATAGTGAGTACGTTTTTCCAGTTGCGGAATAGTTTCCATCATACTGTCTTCAATTGCTGTTTCTATTTCATCACGATCATTTGTCGCCTTCATAGTTACCAGTCCTTCGCTCAACATTCGTCCAATTGCCTGATTAGATTGTGATGTCGCCGAATATGCGCCCTGAAAATCACCATTTTGCAACAATGGAATCAGTTTTTTCAATAATGATTTATTTCGACGTTTAATAATCGTCAAATAAATATAACGTTCAATCGCAATGGCCACGCCGAGTGCAAGAACGATCATAATGGGGTACATAAATATGCCGCCATCCTGAAAAAAATCAATTATTACTTTGTACATACCACCCTCCTGAATAGTGGCTGCGTTATAAAATATTTAGTGAAATAATAAAATACAGAGGATACTGCATATCGTAACGGGGTTACTGATATAGCCCTATAGAGTATTTTGACTCTATGACCTCGGCTAATATTAATTTTCGCTAAATGTAGATTACAACAGGTTATTAGTCTAGTTACTGGTTCTCACTCTTTACATTTTGTTTTTCTGAATATATCTGATAATAACGAATTTTTCGCTTAAAGTTGTCCCGATCAACCGGTGCCAAAGCTTCATCAATCAAGCTTTCAATGGGGGGGGCATTCATATCGGGTAACTCTGATTTTTTCCAGGGAACGATGTAGAGCATTTTTGGCAATTCTTTATTACCAATGATCGACATGCCTTCCAGTTCAATTCTATCTTCAGCGAACAGTGAAAAGCTAAAAATAAATAACATGAGTGGTATTAATAGTCGTTTTATACTTTTTATATTCATATTTTATCCTGTTCTTACTTTGGGGCAAGTGATTTCTTAAGTCGTCTTTCTAAATCAAAAATCCATTTATTCACTTGTTTATCTTCGTCTTTGGATAATTCCTGGTATATTTTATATTGCTCGATAGCCTTTTCTAAATCATATAAATACAGGTCATATAAAATACCAAGATTTAAATGTGCATAGGCGTAATCAGGTTTAATATCAATCGCTTTTTCATAACTCGCTTTTGCTCTGGCAAAATGCCCTTGTTTGCGATGAAGAAAGCCTAACTGGTTCAAGGCGTATATGTTATCCGGGTTTATTTTCAAGGCTCGATTAAATGAGTTTTCCGCTTCACTAAAAGACTTATCTTTAATGAAAGTAATACCTAAATTCACATGTGCATTTGATATGTTTGGTTGCTGGTTAATCAGTTCTAACAACTGGGTTCGGGCCTTTTTTGAGTCGCCCGATTTCATTGTTGAAATCGCTTCTGATAGAGCTTCAATATTTGCCGGACTAATCTTATTATTTGCGTCTGAGGGTGTATCTTCTTGCGTTACAGAGCAGGCAGAAAGTAACAAGGCCATAATCACAGAAAATAATGTTCCTCTAAGCAATTTATTGAACATAAGGCTCTCTCTTTTCTGTTTTCGCATAACGGACAGGATTTAATTTACTTAAAGCGGCAATACTTAATTTTACCCATTCATCATAAATATTATCTTTTACTCGTTCAGCATTAGCGGCATGAATATCAATTGCCTTTTCTTCAAAAGGATAGGCTTGTTCTTCGAGTAACACATTATATTGATCAAGTTCATCAGCATTTAAGTTTTTTGGTCGCTGTGACTGAAGTAAAGAACCGGCAAAATCATTGTAAATTTCAGCAATATAATAAGTCGCCGAAGTTGTTATTTCTGCAACACGGTATTTCATTGCGTTGTCATATGATTTTACAACTTTTTGCATAAGCGTTTTTTTCTTTTTCAGACTTCTTTTCAATGGAATAGTTAAACGTGCTGATTTATAAGCTTTAAATAAAGGTAATGTCAGTTTCATATAGGCAGAAGCAGCAAGGAAGTGTGTGCGTCGGGTGCGATTTTTTCCTCCTCTGTTATCGGCTTTTATGATTTCTCTTAACCAGTAATAATGACGTTTGTAATTTGATTTTTTGTTAAAGTCGGCTAATAGTTGACGTGCTTCAATTGCCTGTTCAAGCGGCCTGGGATAGTTTTTAACATAAGCTGTTAAAATGCGTTTAGCTGTTTTTTCTCGTTTGTTTTCATTATAAATTACAGCCGCGTCCCAAAGTAATTCGCGGCGTTGATTAGCCGTGTAATGTTTTGCTGTGTTGGAAAGAACAATCATTTCATTTGCTGCTCTTAAAGGATTCCCCGATTTAGTGTAAACCACTGCCAGTTTTTCCGTGACACCAAATTGTAATTTATGTGTTTTGGGATATGTTTTACGGAAACCTTCAAGAATTTTTTGTGCTTTTTCCCATGATTCCAGACTGATATAAATTGCCGCCGCATCATAATCAGCGGTTGCTCTTAGTTTTGAGTTTGGCACCTCTCTGCCTACACGCAGAAAAAACTCTGCGGCAATGGCCATTTTGTTTGAGCTTTTGGCAAGCTCACCTTGTTTATAAATACTGGCAGCAAGACGTTCATGAATATTTTTATACTCTTTATGCTTGCGTGGTAATTTTTGAGTAAGTGTCCGGTAAGCATCTTCAGCTTTGCTGTAGTTTCTCATTTCAAATTCAGAGTGACCGACAACGAATAAAGCACTAATGATTAATTTTTTACCTGCTTTAGAATTCATGTTTGTACGTGTACTGAGTTGGCTGGCCGTACTTATTGCACGGGGATAATCGCCAATTTTGAACAATTCTTCAGAAGTATTTGCCAAAATTGAAGGCACGTATTTATTGCGAGGAAAACTGTTTGTGAATTTTAATGCACTACTAATCTTTTTTTGTTGCCATTGCTTTTGCTCAGCACCTTTGAGTCTTTTTTCTATAGCAGGATAAAGTAATAACGCAGCATAAGCGGCTTCTTCTTGTTTTTTGTGTTGAGGGTATTGATATGCGGTTTTCTCAAATTGATATATGGCATTACGGTATTGCCCAGCATCTTGATGAGCTTCTGCAAGTAAAAAGTTAACTTTTTCTGTGCCAGTGTCTTTAGGGAATGATGTTATGTATGTTTTGTACCATTGTGTCGCTTTTGTAATTGAAGCAATAAAAAGAGTGTTTTTGGTTTTCTTCTTTTTCTTTTTGTTAACTGAACGGCTTTTTCGAGCTTGAGCATGAAAGTGGTTTGCCAGTTCTTTAATGTGTTGTTTCAGCAAGGGAGTAATGGATTCGCGGGCTTTAAGATCCTGAGCTTTCCAATAGCCGGTATTAATACCATATTGTTGAACGAAAGTGATTTTTGCTGGTAAGACTAAACTTGCAAAGCCACCTTTTTTATATGAGTCGATGGCCTTTGAATGGTATTTTGGCGCAAGTGATGATGTGGGATATCTTTTGCTATAAGCTAAGTAGGTTACTGCAGCATCGCGGATCCGATCTTTTTCAAGATAAAGCTCAGCCAGGTTATTATAAATAATGGATTCATAGGGTTTTTGGCCATTTTGAGTGAAGTAGTTATTAACACTGATATGGCCTTGTTGATAAGAGAATGAAAGGCTGGTTACACGTAATACATCAGCAAGTATTTCTTTATCGGAGCGAGATATATCCTTTGCAGGCCCATCTATTGATAGTTGACCTTGTGTATATTTCCTGTCAAGAAAACTGATAAAAGCTTTAGTTGATGCAATATAGTCAGATTGTTTGAAACGCGTCCAGCCATATTTATAGAGTGACTTTTCATAATAATTTGAGTCAGGATAGTTGTTTAAAATACTCGCATAGGCCTGTTCTGAGAATTTATACTTACCTAATACAAAATAAGTTTCGCCTCTACGAAACTGGACTTCTTCAATGTAACGTGTCTGCGGATATTTATTTACGATGGTGTTTAAAGTTCGCAGTAACTTTTGTTGTTGCAGATCCAGCTCATAAGCCTTGGCTAACTGATATAAGATAAGATCATTGTTTTTTCTGTTCGGGTATGTTTCCAGGTAAGTCTCATAAAGTCTGATTGCAGCTTTAACTTTTTTCTTTGCTGCGAGCATTTCGTTTTTATTATCAGACGCTCCCTTTGCCTGGCCTGTTTGTAACTCAAGGTCAGCAAGCCGACGCATGGCATCGCCATACATATTGCTGTTAGGGGCACTTTCAAGAAAACGGCGGTAAAACTCAGAGGTATTTTCACGTTTTAATGGTTTTGCAATGGGCTCTTCAAGTTTGAGCGTTTTTTTAGCCAATGATGCAATAGTGGTATCTTTTGTGGTGCTACTGGAGCAGGCAGATATAGCAACTGCTGTTGCAAGTGTGAAGAGTGGAAACAACTTCATTTTTTCACACCTGCATCTTTAATTATTTCAACAGATGGCTGATGGTCAGGGTCTTTGTCTGTATCATTTGTTATGCCAGCAGGTAATGTCATTCGATCATATAGTCGCGCTAAAGAATAACTGGCGCGGGTATGATAGTTTTCAATCTGACGAAAGCGCTGCTGTAGAGAAATTAAAGCCTGTTTTTCAATCTGCTTTTCCTGAGAAGATATAATATAAGTGATTTTATTCAGGAGTTTGTCTAATGTTTTTTCTTTATTTTTAATTCTCTTGTAATAACCGGCAAATGCAAGTGGAGCATTTTTGCTGGATTGTTTTAGCGATTCTAAACTTTTAACTGAAACATCAAGCGCTTTATCAAGTTGATTAAGTTCATTTTTCACCTTCCAGTAACGTGGTGCGTAGTCAGTGCTAATATCCCAAAGCATTAGTCCGCGAAACAAGTTGTATTTTTCAGTTTCTTCAGAATAATCATCTTTTTTACTTAATCGTGTTAATGATGTTTTTATCTTGCTTAAACTACTTAATATTTCTTTTTCATCTTCTGAGGCTAAATCATGAATATTTTTTTGCTGTTTAATTTTCTGAACTTTAATGGCAAGCTGGTCCCGCTTCTTTTTCAGTGAGTTGACCAGGTTTAAGCGAGAATCATTACTGGTAGAGCGCTGTTGTTTTTTGTAATAAGAACTACGCTCTTTTAACATTAAATAATAAGCAGAAAACTGGTTTTTCCAGTTAAGAAGATTTTTTCTTAAATAAATAAGATCCAGATAGTTTTTGTGTATAGTTTGAAAATCAACACTGTTAAGAAGGTGGTGGAGATAGGGAACTGATATCGACTCAGGTAACTTATTTTTATATTCGGTGGCTAATACATTTTCAGTAATTATGGCCGGTCGCAGGGCAAAAAGTAGTTCACCGCCTTTTACTGCTTTTAAAACATCTTTGAGACTTTCGAGTTCATTTTTATAATTTTCAATCGCATAGGTATAGTGCTGTAATGCGAGCTGGTTTTTTCCCATTTGCTCAAGGGTATAAGGTATTGCAAGCAGTGATTCCTGAACGGCTGTGTCAATAACAGGCCAGTCACGTAATTCCATCCAGGGAATCAGTGCTTTCTCAAGGTTATTTTGTTGTTGATAAGCCCAGCCAATGCCTAACAATGCTTTTGCAGATAAAGGGCCTTTTAAGCGTACTTTTTCAAGAAAATGAGTTGAGGCTTTAGGCACTTTTTGTCTGATATAAGCATAACCTAAGGCGACGTTTGTTTTGTCTTTTAACGCTTTCAATTCATCATCGTCAGTTTTGAGGTGGCTTATTTCACGAAGTAACTGGGTACCTTCTACATTATCGCCCGATTTAATGAGGGCGATACCCATATTATATTTAGCGTATATCTGCCAATCCTGATGTGCGTTGAGTTGGTTTATTGATTCATAGGCAGCTGAAAAATCTTTTTGTTTTAAATAAGTATTTGCCAGCATGTTTTGTCTTTCGGCTTCTCGTTCGTCTGAAAGGGTATCTTTGACTTTTGTTAAGGCCTGGTTAGCCCCGGAATAAAGGTGACCCTGGTAGCGCATTTTCCCGATATTAAACCATGCGCGATCCTGAACTTCTTCAGAAGTATTATTTTCGATGAGCCCGGAAAATATGTTACTGGCATTCTGGTGTAATCCATAATAAAGATATAAACCGCCTAATAATAATTCGGGATCAACGTCCTGGGTGATAATAGGATTACGGTGCTTTGCAACCATTAAATTGGTAATGGATGTAAAGTATTGTTCCTGGTAAAAATGATAAAGCGCCTCACCATACCGTAAATCATTAATTTGTTGTGATTCACGTTCAACAGCGAAGCTGTTTATTGCAAAAGAAGCAATAAATGCAGTTGCGATACCTTGTTTAAATAATTGAATCATATTGCATCGAAAAAAGGTTTATTCCCAAACTTTAGTTTTAAATTCGGGCTGTTGTTTGCTTAAGTTGTCAATAATTTTTAATTCAACAAATAAGGGAGAGCTTGTTTTTTCAATTTCTATTGTTGTACCGCGTTTATAATCACGTTTGCTGGGGCCTTTGCCTGTGAAAAATGCAACAAGCTCATGCTTGCCTGAAGCAATATTCCCTAAATAAACGCGTTGAACACCACCACGCTTAAGGGCCTTGATTTCACGTTCTGTGTATAAATGGTTGCTGATATTTTTTCCGTCTATATTTATTTGTACTGAATCAAGCTCAAATAAATTTCCGATATCCATCGATAGGAAAATACTGAACTGAGTGTTAGCGGGAAAAAGTAAATCCTCTTCAAGGATAAATAGCTCTTTATTCAAATCGAGCACTTCTTTTTTAAGGTTTTGAACCTGTGTTTCTAATGCCGGGGCTTTTTCTTCAGCATACGAAGCAGAGAAAAGAAAAGAAAAAAGTAAGGCCGTTATGAGATGTTTAAATTTTATGTGTAACATAATAATAATCCATAGTATTAAAACCAGACAGAAACAAACAGCTGTATAATATTTGCGTCAAATTGATAAAGCGGTTCAGTACCAGGCGTTAAACTTGTTTGCCTGGCATCGCGAAAATCTTCGTAGTTAAATTGAATATAATCATATTTAAAGTTGACTGATGCTTTGTTAATGGTGCCGCCTTCACCTTTGGCAAATTCATAACTAATACCAAAGCCAATGGTACTGTTGTTAAAGGTGCTGAGTTCTTTGTCGCGTGCTAAAAAGTTTTGTGCATTAGAATAGGGGAACAAATCACTATAAAAATCTGCCCTGGTTTGTGAGTAAGTACGAAAGTGTGCTTCTACTATCCAGTCGTCTGAAAAAGGGTGTGTGTAACCAAACTCAAGGTTTGTGCCATCAATGCCCCATGAATCTTTAAAAATTCTGTATTCAGCATGTAATGCAGCCCGGTACGGCAGAAAATAGCGCCCGCGTATGGCAACAGCGTTACTGGTACGGGTACTTGGGTAGATTTCATTTTCCAATAAAAAAGTAGTGGGTGTATCAATGTAACGCACTTTTCGGTAAGGGTTATTTAAGAAACCGGAGTCCGTTATTGTTGCTAAACTCGCAGACATAATTAAATTTTTAGTAATAATCTGCGTTAAGCCAAGATTGAAACTGTCTGATTTTGAAATCTCGGAAAATGATGCATCCCCTGTTTTACCGACCACATTACTGCCGTGAGCATAACTGAGCGATGCGGTTGTTAAATCACCAAACATGTCCTGGCTAATACCAAATGAAAAAGTGTCTGCACTAAAGTCATTTTCTTCACTGTTGGTATAACCCAAACTCATTAATGTTTTTTCGTTGAGTAAATCAATTGAGAAGGAGTTTTCAACCCGTTCTTCTTCATAGGTGCTGGCACCAAGAATAACTTCGACATCAATTGAGGCTGAACTGATGGTGTCAATATAATGTTTTGCCGAAAGAGATACGCTATCACCAACAGACTTTCTTACAAGTACAGCAGGGCCACTAATGTCTATGCCACCACCTGAATAGGAGTGGAAAAGTACATCGGCACGATCTTCAGGTAAAACGGCAGCTTTACTCGCAAAACTGAACAATAAAAAAAACAGTATTAAAAAACCGCGCATTGCTTTAGTTACAACCACAACCGCCCCCGGAGCCGCCTTCAGCACCACGCGCACCTTCACGTGCCTGATAGACATGGTGAATGTAACCTTGTGAAAGCGGATCGGGGCTGAAACTCATAATGGGATCAGACAGGTTTGATCTCTCATAGGGCTTTACCCACGGCTCTAAACTACACCCTGTTAAGGTCTTGAGTAAAAGCAAGCTAACAAATAATTTAGATAACATTGTTATTCCTGATTATTCACGAAGAAGTTTTTTGATTTGTTTTTTATAATCATTTTCGTAACCAGGTTTATAACCTTTATGAAGAAAACGTTTTTTGCCATTTCGATCAATTAAGATCGTTGTCGGCATAGCGCTAACATCATAGAGTTTGCTGGTTTTATTTGTTTTATCAAACAGGATAGGGAAGCTCACTTTTACATCTTTTAAATAATTTTTTGCAGCTCTTGTATCTTGTTCAACATTCACACCAAGCAGGGTAAATCCAAGGCGTTTATATTTTTTATAAATTTCTTCTAAAAGAGGCATTTCTTTGCGGCATGGCCCACACCATGACGCCCAGAAATTTAGCATCACAACATTGCCACGGAGCTCTGATAATTTAATATTTTTCCCTGAACGACTTTTAAGCGTGAAGTTAGGCGCTTTGCCTGATAATTTTTCTGTGGCTGCATATGAAGTTGATGTGATAAATAATAATGTAAATACCACTAAACTTATTGTTTTTAGACTGTAGTTTTTCATTTTGGACCTCATACTAATAAAATTTAGAAAAATGCTGAAAGGCCAATGGTGACTTCCAGATTATTGGCCGTTTTGTCTTCAGCTAAAATATCAATATTGAAAATACGATCACGCACATCAATATGCAGCGCTAACCAGTCAGTTGCGAGAAGCCTGAATCCACCACCTATATTAATGGTTAGTTTGTCACTGCCTGCAAATGTGGTATTGCCAACACCCGCAACAATGTATAGCGCGCTATTAAAGGAAGTGTTACGGGTTAAAAACGATTCACCGGGTAGTAAATTATAGCCGAGTGACACATCATAATAGAGCAACTCACGTTCTGACGAGGTTAATAATGGTGCGCCACCGCTTAAACGTTCATAACTTGTTTGTCCTGTATTTGAACGACCAATCGAGCCTTCTACGAATATATCTTCATTAACGTGGTAAGCGAATCGGGCACCAATAACCGCATTAGCACCAAAGTCTTCAACACTTAGCAAACCTGTAAAAACAGTTGCTTCAAAATCTTCAGTGTCAATTTTATCTAATTCAACTTCACGTCGTGTGATTTCAGGTTGAATCAACTGTTCAGATTGAATTTGCAATGGAGCAGTCTTCTCTTCTGCGTTGATAACGGCAGATGAAAAAGTGACCAGGGAAAAAACAATGGTACCTGCTGTGTTTAGAAGAAAAAGGCGAAGCCAACTTGCCATGATGTTATTTCCTCATTTTTGTCTCTGCTTTGAAAGATAATATGTTTTTTTAAATCTGCGCGTAAAAGAAAACGCCGGGTTAAGTACATTTTTGCACCGAAGCTTACGTTTGCCAAAGCATCCGTGGTGTCTTTAAGTTGTGATAATGTTGATTTAACAGATGTTTTGATAAGTCCTGTACCAATTGAAAAATAAGGGGAGATTTTCCAATCCGGAAAGGGTTGATGTACAAGGTTTGCGCCCAGTATCCGCCTGCTGGAAAAATTACCGATTATCTGTGAAAAGGACAGTTCTGCTGAAAGATTTTGTGTAAAAGCATAACTTGATGATAGTGTCATCATAGGTAAGCTGCCGAAGTCACCTCCAATCATGCTCATTTCCCAGTCATGTTCTAAATAATCTTCATGCGTAATATCTTTTATTTCAACTTTTTCATTTTCAAGGGTTAATGTTTTTGCTAATTGGGAACGATGCACCCAACCTTCAAAGTCCTTATTATTTTTAATGAGATACCACTGGGTTCGACTTTTAAGTATTGAAATGATTTCTTCACGTTTAACTATATTCGTTATCGGGTAACCAACGCTAGGGCCTGTATGCATCTCAAGAAAAGGATCGGCCACTTTTACGACTTGCACAGGCTCCTCTGCATATGCCGCCGTCAATAGCAGGTTTTGCAATAATATAAATAGCAGAGTAAAAAGTCGCATGGGTATTACCACCGGCTATATAAAACAAAGCCGATACATCTATTCCTTAAATTTTATTTTAGATTCCATAGCACCACAAATGGTGTAAGTCTCATTATATTCCTACTTAGTTCGTAGGCACAGCAGGATCCAGAGGATTATTGAAGTATTGTGCGCCAATATCCAGCCATTCTGATATGAGTTTTAATTCAGATTGGGTCAGCATCAAATTATGACTCTGAGTATCTGTTGGTTGGTTGCCAGCATTATTATCAATATCTGTGCCAGTCATTAGCTCCATAAACACTCTACTGGCACGAGCTCCTCCAGTCGACATGGGTGCAGGTACATTTACAGGAACCATAATTGGAATAGGATTTCCTCCACCATCAAGAACTTGATTTCCATCTGCATCTAGTAAGAATAAGAGGTTACCGTCTGCATCGGTATCTTGCACCATTATGTCATTACCAGCCGCATCCTGAAGATTATCGTCTCTCAATAATTCTTGATAGGATGTTAGGTGATCCGGCTCCAGATCTGAGGTGCCGCTGGTTAACTCAAGTTGGCCGGCATTTACCAGGTTTGCAGCTGTATGACACGATGTGCAGGCTGCTGCAGCTGGCCGATTAGCAGTAGCTTCCCAAATGGGTTGAATATGCTGTTGGTAATTAATGATTACCCGGCAATAAGTAAAACTCGCTATGGTCGCATCGTAACCAGCGTTATTACAGGCGGTGGCTGCCGGGGTCGGCGATGCTAAAGATATAGGGGAGACCGGTGTATCTGTGTAATCGATAGTAAAACTGTCATCGGCAGAACGGTTTGCGGCGACATCATCGGTCCATACATCAGAATAATCTAAATCAGTGCTGGGTTTCATATCGGCACAAGGTGTTGGATTCGACGGCAAACAGCTTTGGCGGGCACGGGTTTCGGCCATCGTTTCACCTATTTCAGCCCATAAAGTATCAAGTGAGTACGGGAATCCAATACCTGTAGTGGGTGCGCCTTGATTAAAGGTTGAAGTATAGTCAGGGCGTCCGTGCGGTTTATTGCTGTCAAGGTCATTTGTGTCATGTACATGGCAACCGATGCATTCAAGTGTTTCGCCGGGTTTTACCTTGAACCAATACTGGTGACGATTGCTTATACGGCGGCCATCTTTATCAAGCACACCTATTGTTAAAGGTACATTTGCCGGGACCTTAATTTTGACAGAGCCGTCAGGTTCAATTGGTGCATAACCCACGATTTCACGCATCCCTTGTTGAGTGCTAACACCATACGCGGCATTGTCGATACGTTTTACCGTTCGGTCTGGCACGCTTACACTTTTTGTTACACGAATAAAACGGGCAGGTCGCTGATCAGCTGTTGTATTTTTAGGGTTGGCCATTTCTGCCGGGGTATCAATCGTAACGGGCATGCCATCATTATCAGTTGCGGGTAAATTTGCACCATAAGCCGAAAAACTACCATCAAAATCATAAACACTGCGGATATGCAGTACACCTACACCATCAGTTGCAAAACCTTCATTAATTTCGGGTGAAACCCCTGCTACTTTGTCAAAAATAATCGGAGGTGTTTTTGATGCGTATACCATAACGATATCACTGAATAGTGTATCAACTTCAGGCTTCATAAGAGGAACCTGGGTGTTATTGCTGGCATCAACAAGGAAAAGACCATAACTGGGAACTTCAGTAACATTAGGATCAGTGAGTTGAGCTTGTGAAGCCAGGGTGCATGGAATCACTGTTGAATTTGGGTCAGAGGGAATAGATAAAATTTGACACTGACTCCAGCTCATTAAATAACGATTTGAACCATCCAGCATTGGAAATATAGATTTGTAACGTCCCTGAAGAGAAATACCACTGCCATTTATTACATTTTGTTTAAAAACAGTTTGAGCTGTACCAGAAATGAAACCTTGTTGAGACCAGATAGGCTGTGTATTGTCAGCAAAGTTTTTACCGTCAATAAAAACCATATCGCCGCCGCCAAAATTAGTAACAAATGGGCGAAGAATGGCCATTATTCGACCATCTGGCATTTCCTGAGGTTTATAGAAGTGGACATCACTGTCCGGATCCTGGCCTGTGCGCTGACTATGTGCACCATAATACATTTGAACATCTGTACCATCCGGGTTCATGCTGTATAAACTAATGGCGTTTCGACCGCCCATATTATTCCAGCGGCTAAACAATACACGCCCGCTGTCTTTTAAAATGATTGGGTCAAGATCGTGACTTGGATTAAAAGAGACTTGTTTGATGTCACCATTCGTTTCACGCACATGCAGTGTAAAAGCTGAATTACGGCGGTTTTCATCAACTGCTGTGAAAGTACCCCGATCTTCATTAGCACGAATACCTTTGCTCTCGGGCTGGCGGTTTGAGGCAAAAATAATACGTCCATCTTCGGGTAAATAATGAGGTGAAAGGTCATCCCCGTCATTAGCACCTGCAGATGTAAGCTGGGTTATGGTGTCACTTGAAATATCATACTCATACAAATACCAGCGGGGAATAATATTATCGTTTGGAACAGGGTCTTCAAGTCTTAAGGAAAAGAGTAACTTGTTACCATCATAAGAGACACTTACGTCTTTAACATCACCCAAGCCATTAGTAACGCGGCGGGTAATATTTATGACTTCCGCTGTTGAGCTTGCACGTGCCTGTAAATAAAGGTCACCGCCTTCACTAAAGGCAACAGGTTCGCGCATATCATTTAAAATAACATCGCCGTTATCATCACGAGGGGTCGGGCGTTTGATGTACGCAATTGATACATCCTGTATGCCTATAGCACTTGCTTCAGAGGCGCTTTCACCACCACCGCAGGCAGTGAGTAATAAAAATACAGCAGCTAAACTAAGTAATTTTACACCTGTAAAATTAGCTAGTTTGTCATTCATGTTCCGCAACATCTGAAAATCCCCAAAATACGGTAAATATGTATATATTATGGTGATGGCGACGTAAACAATCCGAGAACGGTTTCACATAATGTAGTCAATTATATCTATATGTGAACAGGTTCATAAAAACATCTTCTTAAACCCTCTAGTATTGTAAATGTAGCCATTAGGCAAGATTTTGTTTGTTGAGTACATAAGCAATATAGAACATTAATAGAAATAAAATAGTGAATTAGCTAGCAAAGGCAATAAAAATGCAGAGTTTAATGACTGAAAATGAAAGCAGGCTGAATATGATTCTTAATCGTCGTCAGAATATATTGAGTCTTATTTTGTTAGTCTCGTTGTTTATCTTTATGGGGCAGGCATTTGCAGATGCACGTACCCAGGCAAAACGTATTCATGACCGTTTGGCAGGCGTTGAGCCGAGTATTGCCGTGTTAAATAGTATGGAAGCACTCGTTGCCGCCGGGAATGATGTCGATGCGGCGTATCTTGCAATGGATAACAAGCATTTTTATAACGCCACCCTGGTTAACTTTATTACTCCCTGGACGAATGAAGCACAGGCGGTTTTTCCTGAAGATATGGATACAGAAGGTACCCTAAACGATTATACCGCGACTTTAATTGGTGTCATTCGCGATGATCTTGATTTTCGTCGTATTCTTTATGATGACATTCTTTATATTGGTGCAGGTAGTCTTGGAATTACAGGTTATAGCTATTCAGGTAATACACATTATAAAGAATTAGAAGCGCTTGGAGTCAATATGGGTGATCCCAGCGTTCTCGTTCAGACTACACAGTCAGCGAATACTGGTGGTGTATTAATGCCAGCGGATACAGCAGGTATTATGACAACACGAGCGGCTGCAAAAGCATTTTTTTCAGATGGTACAAATCGTGCCATGTTCCGGTTTACGGTATTAAATCATCTTTGTGAGGATTTGGAACAATTGAAGGATGTCACCTTGCCTGCAGATCGTATTCGTCAGGATGTATCGCGAAGCCCCGGTGGTGATAGCCGAATTTTTATGAATGCATGTATTGGTTGTCATACTGCGATGGATCCTCTCACTCAATCTCTTGCTTATTACAATTATGATGGTGGCACTTTGGATTTTACTAATGGTGTGGTTCAACCTAAAAATTTAATTAATGCTGATAATTTTAAACCTGGTTTTATTGTTCCTGATGATAGTTGGGTAAATTACTGGCGTCAGGGGAAAAATTCTTTATTAGGTTGGAATAGCACACCGCTAACTGGCAATACAGGAGAGGGTTCAGGTGCTAAATCAATGGGGCAGGAGCTGGCCTATAGCGATGCATTTGCGCGTTGCCAGGTTGAAAAAGTATTTAAGGCTGTATGTTTACGTCCCGCAGGTAATGCAGCAGATCGTGCGGCAGTGACAAGTATTACATCGAGTTTTACTGGTAATGGTCATAAGTTAAAACAGGTATTTGCTGAAACAGCGGCTTATTGTAAAGGTCCATAACTTTTACAGAATAAATATTGAATATCGTTTAATCGATGGAGTAATAAACGATGAGAAAGACATCGGGCATAATTAAATTAATTTCTCTTGCATGGTTTACTGCAATCGCACTGAGTGCATGTGGCGGTGGTGCTGGAACGGAAAGTATTCAAAATAGTGGCGGAGGTTCTGCTTCAGGATCTTTGATTACATCGTCTTCCTCAGCGGAAGTGATCGCTTATGAAAAAAATGTTTGGCAAAACTTATCCAGCCAAAGCCGCTGTGGTCGCTGTCATGCCGCTGGTGGGCAGGAGCCACAATTTGTTCACACTAATAGTATAGAAACGGCATATGCCGCCGCGCTGAGTTTTGTTAATGGTATTCAGGTTGCGAACTTAGCATCACCCAATGACTCACGAATGGTCTCTATTATCAGGAATGGCCATAAACAGGTGGGTGGAAAATCACAGGCATGCTGGTTAGCAACGGATGCAGATTGTGCTGATGCCATACGTGATTACATTATTGCGTGGGATGCGGAAACTAATGGTACAGGGGCTGTACCACAGGGTGTACAACTCGTAGCGCCCAGTCCACTTCGCGATATAGCGAATAGTAAAAGTTATCCTGCAGACTCCACAGATTTTGGAACCCTGGTGCATACACCCGTATTAACTCAATACTGCGCGGGCTGTCATACTTCAACTGCAGCAAATCCTCAGTCCCCTTATTTTGCTTCAAATGATGTCAATGCATCTTACCTTGCAGCACAACAAAAAATGGATTTATTAAATCCTGCTAATTCACGTTTTGTTTTGAGGTTGCGAGATCAGTTTCATAATTGTTGGACAAATGACTGTGCTGCTGATGCGCAAGTAATGGAAGATGCTATTACCGCATTTTCGAATACCATTACTCCAACACAAGTGGATCCTAATCTAATTGTTAGTAAAGCAATGAAGTTACAGCCACCTGAAGCAATTATTGCCTCGGGCGGTGAGCGGCATGCCGTTAATCAAATTGCTTTATGGGAATTTAAAACCGGTACAGGTGCCCAGGCATTTGATACCAGTGGTGTTGAACCTATAATAAATTTGTCATTGTCAGGTGATTATAACTGGGTTGGTGGCTATGGCGTCACATTTACTGACGGTCGGGCGCAAGCATCTTATCAATCAAGTCAAAAATTGCTTAATAATATTCGTACACGTGGTGAGTATTCGGTTGAAGCCTGGGTAATTCCTGCAAATGTCGTTCAGCAAAATAAAAATATCATTTCATATTCAGGAAGCGCAACTGAACGTAACTTTACAATTGCACAGAATGAATATAACTACCAGTTTTATAACCGGGCGACAACGGGTGGCGTGAATGAGATTAATGGTGGTCCTGTTTTAGAAACGGACGCTGCAGATGAAGATCTTCAGGCTTCACAGCAACATATTGTTATGAATTATGATCCGGTAAATGGTCGCCGTATCTATGTTAATGGCGTGTCCACTGGTGATACAGACGCAAATGATGTCGGTGGCTTACTGACAAACTGGAATAATACACATGCATTTATTCTCGCCAATGAATTAGGTCAGTCAAATGGGTGGCAAGGAACATTCCGCATGGTTGCGATACACAATCGCATATTAACGGATGATCAAATTCAGCAGAACTTTAAAGCAGGTGTGGGTGAGAAATTCTTCCTTTTATTTAGCATTAGCCACATTCCCGGTGTACCTGCCGATAGTTATATAAAAATGCAGGTTGAACAGTTTGATACTTATAGTTATTTATTTAATAACCCTGTTTATGTCAATTTAGGTAATCCGGTACCTGCGATTGATTTCCCTATTGCGGGTATGCGAGTGGGCATTAATGGTAAGGAAGCAATAGTTGGTCAGTCCTTTATTAATTTAAGTATCAATCGGGTTACAGGTAATAATCAGGAAATTTCAAGATTAGGTTCGGTTATCCAATTACAGCAAGGCACTCAAGTAGATGATTTCTTTTTAAGCTTTGAAACACTGGGAACAGAAAGTAATCCATTTGTTGTTGCGGCACCTT
>Ga0316207_10002618_pt1 | contig 18112 bp, 14 predicted proteins | sample 6weekpyrite_MG_FD_204943 | JGI IMG/M metagenome (GOLD analysis project Ga0316207, IMG submission 204943) | Microbial mat bacterial communities from mineral coupon in-situ incubated in ocean water Damariscotta River, Maine, United States -... | ecosystem: Environmental > Aquatic > Marine >...
ATTGATTTCTCGTAAAACCGTCCTTCATCGAAGACTTTTATCCCTCGCATTTCCAATGTTGATCGTTGGGATTTCGACGCCATTGCTTGGAATGGTTGATACAGCCGTTGTTGGCCATTTATCAGATCCCATTTATTTAGGCGCAATCGCAATTGGTGCAATGATTTTTAATTTTCTTTACTGGGGATTGGGATTTTTACGCATGGGGACGACGGGGTTAGTGGCAAAAGCCATCGGTTCGTCCCAGAACGCAGATATATTTTTAGTTTTGCATCGAGGTTTAGGTTTGGCTTTGGTGCTAGGTATATTGTTAATTTTAGTGCAGCCACTTCTTTCATTTGTAATTTTTTCTTTTATTGAAATCTCCGAAGAAGTTCGGAAGCATGCAGAAATATATTTCGATATTCGGATATGGTCAGCTCCTGCAACTTTAATGAATTATGTATTACTGGGATGGTTTTTGGGGAGAAGCCGTCCGAAGCGAAATGTGATAATCGTTGTTTCCTTAAATTTGCTTAATATTATCCTCGACATTCTTTTTGTCGTTTTCATGGATATGAACTCCTCCGGTGTTGCTTTGGCGACGACGCTTGCAGAATACTTTGGTCTGGTAATCGGTTTAATATTTGTTACCCGAGACTACCCAAAAGCATTCCTAAATATTCGCCCAAAGACAGTTTTTGATATTGAAGAATCAAAACAATATTTGAAGGTAAATTTCCATGTTATGTTACGAACGATTTTTCTCTTATCCAGTTTCGCTATTTTCACTTTGCAAAGCGCAAAATTTGGAGACCTGATTCTGGCGGCAAATGTCATTTTAATGAACCTGCAAACTTTTATGGCTTACGTACTAGATAGTATTGCTCATGCGGTAGAAGTATTGGTTGGGCGCTATTTTCATGGCAATAGGCGGGAAAAACTAAACAACATTATTTGGATTTCCGGATGGTGGTCGCTTTTTGTAGCCACCGGCTTTGCTTTGCTCTATTGGTTGTTTGGTAAGTATATTGTGTTGATGTTGACCGATATTGAGGCAGTCTATCAATTGGCGATGGCATTTTTGCCGTGGCTGGTATTGAGTCCTTTGGTCTCCGTTTGGAGTTATTGGCTAGACGGTATTTTCATTGGCGCGAATTTAATGAAACAAATGCGTGATACAATGCTAATATCGCTTTTTTTATTTATTGTTTTATGGCAATTGCTTTTGCCTCTGGGAAACAATGGTTTGTGGATCGCTTTGTTACTTTTTATGTTGATTCGTGGAATTACGATGTATTTTGTCGCTTATCGAAAAATATTTAAACCAAACCGAGTAAATGAATAAACCGATAATGTAAGTTTTGAATTTAGTATTTTGATTAAGAGGAATTACGTAGATGAAAAGTTTATGGGATGACGCGGAAGCCAGCCAATATACAGATGATTTAGGCTTGCGGGTTTATACTTCTCAGCTATTAGGGAGAGACGCTAGTTTGGTGTTACATGGTGGCGGGAATACATCAGTCAAAATAACTGAGCCCAACATTTTTGGTGAAGATCATGATTTATTGTATGTAAAGGGTAGTGGATGGGATCTAGAAACTATTGATCGTCCAGGGTTTGCTCCGGTGTCACTGGATCATTTAATTAGATTGGCTGAATTACCCTCGCTGAGTGATCCTGATATGGTGAATGAACTCCGTAGCAATATGACCAATGCTAGTGCACCAACGCCTTCTGTTGAAGCAATTTTACATGCAACACTACCTTTCAAGTTTGTTGATCATACCCATGCAGATGCGATAGTCACAATTACAAATAACCCAGAAGGTAAAAAAAGAATTCAAGAAATATATGGCGACCGAGTCGTTATTATTGATTACATCATGCCAGGTTTTGATTTGGCTCGATTGTGTGCAGAGCAATTTGCAAAAGAAGCGCATGCTGGAACAGAAGGAATGGTGTTGCTCAATCACGGAATTTTTTCGTTTGCCGATACGGCGAAAGAATCCTATGAAAGGATGATTAAACTTGTGGGAGAGGCAGAAGATTATTTAAAGAATCAAAATGCCTGGGATGTAAGTTCAAATCCCCCAAAAATTGTTGAAAAAACCTCGGTTGCGCTGTCCCAACTTCGACGAGAAATTTCGCAGGTGATTGGTCGGCCGGTAATTTTAATGTCTGATTCTAGCGATAAGGCAATCACATTTGCGCAACATGAGAAAATAAACACATTAGCATCGCAAGGGCCGGCAACACCTGATCATGTTATACGAACTAAACAACTGCCTATGATTGGTGACAATATTGAGGCTTATACTCAGGCTTATAAAAAATATTTCACTGAAAACTCAGCACTAGCTAAAGATGAAAAGACAATGTTGGATCCGGCTCCACGGGTAATTATTGATAGTGGTCACGGAATAATAGGTGTTGGAAAATCAGCGAAAGACGCGAAAATTGTATTGGACATTTTTGATCATACTATTGATGTGATTCTACGGGCAGATCAATTAAGCGAGTATCAAGCGTTGTCGTCCAAAGATATTTTTGATATGGAATATTGGGTTCTTGAGCAAGCGAAACTAAAAAAATCGGGATCCTCTCCCGAGTTCCTAGGTGAAGTTGCTTTAGTGACGGGTGCAGGGTCTGGGATCGGAAAAGCATGCGTTGATGCTCTGCTTGCACAGGGGGCCGCTGTCGTCGCGTTAGATATAAATAGTGACGTTGAAACACTATATGCGAGCGAGAATTTTTTAGGATTAGCCTGTGACATTACTGACGAAGCGCAATTCCAAGAATGCCTTGATATAGCAGTAAGGGTTTTTGGTGGTTTGGATATGCTGGTGTTGAATGCTGGAATGTTCCCTGGTGGCTGTGAGGTTGCAGAGATGTCAACATCACTTTGGAGAGATGTCATGGCTGTTAATTTAGATGCAAATCTCAATATATTAAAGGCAGCTCACCCAATTTTGACACTTTCACCCAATCAGGGACGTGTTGCCGTCATCGGTTCAAAAAATGTGACTGCTCCAGGTCCTGGTGCAGCAGCCTACTCCGCATCAAAAGCTGCCTTGACACAATTATGCCGTATCACTGCCATGGAGTGGGGTAGGGATGGTATTCGAGTTAATATTGTTCATCCAGATGCAGTATTTGACACGGGAATTTGGACAGAAGAGGTTTTAGAGGCTAGAGCAAAGCACTATGGTATGACCATCGAAGCCTACAAAACTAAGAATATCTTGGGTGCGGAAATTAAAAGTTCTGATGTGGCAGATATGGTCGTTGCGATGTGCGGTAAGTTGTTTTCCAAAACCACGGCTGCACAAGTACCTCTGGATGGTGGAAATGACCGAGTTTTGTAACATTGACGGCAATATAAAGGAAAACTAATTAAATCCGATATTAGTTGAAATGACCAAAAGTAATTTTAATTATTGCTCAATAGGGGATATATGTCAGATTTGTTAATTAGTGATTTATTACTGTTGCTTGTGGAACCGTCTTCCACTCAGCGAAAAGTAATCGTATCTTATTTAACGGAACTTGGTATTGATAATGTTGATTTTGCGGCCAGTGGCGAAGAAGCTCTGGAGGCAATGGAAAAAGTAGTACCAGACCTGATCTTATCCGCAATGCATTTGCCCGATATAACTGGAGCAGATATGTTGTTGAATATTCGAAATAAACCTGAATTATCTTCTGTGCCATTTTTACTTGTTTCGAGTGAAACCCATTATCGTTATCTTGAGCCAGTGCGGCAAGCGGGTGCGATTGCGATACTGCCAAAGCCTTTTGAAAAATCTCAATTGCTCTCGGCTCTCAATAACACTTTAGATTTTATTGACCCCGAGGCCTTGGAAATTGAGGCCATGCCGGCAGAAGAAATTCGTGTTTTATTGGTTGATGATAGCGCGTTGGCGAGAAAACATATCACTAACTCTTTAAATAACCTTGGTGTAACTGAAATTATTGAAGGCGAAAATGGAATTGAAGGTTTGGAATTGCTACAGGAAATCGATGTGGACCTAATCGTCACTGACTATAATATGCCTGAAATGGATGGTAAAGAATTTGTTCAACAAGTTCGCGAATCCAGTTCCCAGTCAGGAGTACCCATTTTAATGGTGACCAGTGAAACTGACTCCAGTCGTCTCGCCATGGTTGAAGACGCTGGTGTATCTGCAATATGTGATAAGCCCTTTGATCAGACAACCATTCGCGAATTGCTCAAGAGAATAATTTAGTTAAATCGTACTTTTACTCGTTGATGCAGTTAATTATTTTCAACGATATGATCCACCATTGCGTTTATTAATTCATTTTTCTCCATAACCTGCTCACAAAATTCTGTCACCTGTTCTTGGGTGAGGTGGAATTCATTGAGAATTCGCTCAGGAATATCCTCTGACTCTGCATCGCCAATGCTATAAGCGAATAGAGCTCTATCCGCAACTAGGGCCAAGTTTGCATAGACATGATAATCGCCGTGATAATCTTCATTATGATGCTCCAATACGGAGACCATAATTTCTTTTGGTAATCCCCATTTTCTCATTAACCAACTGCCAACTTGAAAATGATGGAACCCCAAATGAGATTTTTCTACCGATAAGAGATCTTTCTTAGGGTCATCTTCGAGTGCGTCATTGATCGTTTTAAAATCATAGGTAAATTCATGACCTAGAAGCACAAGCCCAAAGTTATGCAGCAATCCGGACAAGTACGCCATTCCAGATTTTGTATTTAATTCGGCCGGTATCTTGTTTGCAAGTACCTGCATAAGATTGGCGCTGTAAATGGCATGCAACCAAAACGCTCGCATACCAATAGGGCCTTTTACCGGGATTTTAAAGGAGTTTGCCGATATAAGTCCTAGTGCTAAATTGAGTGTGGCATCAAACCCAAGAAGACTGATTGCATCTCGCAACGAAGTAATCGATTTGGCGGTATTGAAAAATGCGGAGTTAGCATGCCGTAACAATTGCGAACTCAAAATTGGGTCAATTTCTATTACTTCCCCCAATTCCTGAATGCTTGAATCAGGGTTCTCTTGAAGTTTGAGTAGCTTGTTACCCATTTCTGGAAGCGTTGGGAGTTCTTTTATCTGCTCAATTTTATTTTTAAATTCAAGTGTAGTGTTTATGCTATTCATAGGACTATATAGCGGATGAACCAGAAAAAAGTGAACAAAATGTAGGATTTTGATTCAAAAAATAATGAGAATCATGACCCACTTCAAAAAAAGATTTTTTTGCGATTTTATCATACGGTAATACTCGTGATTTAGAATGAGTCGAGAAAAAACAGGTGAAATTAAGATATATGACAATCTCAGAGAAAGCAAAACCAGAGTTAGTGGCGCATAGAGGTTACGCCAAAAATTATCCAGAGAATTCGTTAAGCGCGTTCTCGGCCGCGATTGGGTGTAACGGCAAATTCCTCGAGTTAGATGTTCAGTTGACGGCTGATCACATTCCTTGTGTTATTCATGATGAGACTTTATTAAGAACAGGCGGGAAAGATATTTCAGTTTTAGATTCTAGGTGGTCTGAAATTGAAGAAATATATGTTGGTGAAGATGAAAAATTTGGTCGTAAATATTCGAAGGAGCGACTTACAACGCTTAAAGACTTCGCCATCTTTTTGCAGAAAAACAATGATGTGCATGCGTTTGTCGAGCTGAAAGAAGAAAGTATTGAACGATTTGGTAATGAAATTGTACTTGGTGCGGTATTGAGTGAATTACTGATCGTACAATCACAGTGTACGATTATTTCGTTTGATGCGCCGATATTACACGAGGTTAGGAAAATATCTGATTTTCCTGTGGGGTTTGTGGTACATCGATATGACGAAGCGCACTTACGCGAAACGCAAAAACTGAGTCCTGATGCCGTAATTTGTAATTACAAAAAGATTCCTGATGAAGATGGAGCGCTTTGGGCGGGTGATTGGGAGTGGATGTTATACGAAGTTACAGATCCAGATGTTGCGTGTAAATGGAGTTCAAGAGGGGTGAAATATATTGAAACGATGGATTTTTCTAAAATGATGACAGCAATTAATGCTGCTTGATCTCAATTGATCAAGACTCCTTAGCTTAATTTAAGTCGGATATGAGTGCTCCTCAAAAATATGATGTGCTTGTTGTTGGTGGCGGAATCCACGGCGCAGGGGTAGCACAAGCTTGTGCTGCAAATGGTTATTCTGTCTTACTCGTTGAGCAAAATGTAATTGCATCAGCAACATCTCAAAAATCTAGTAAGCTTATTCACGGTGGCTTGCGATACTTGGAGTCAGGACAGTTCAGCCTTGTGCGTGAATGTTTGGTAGAGCGCAAATGCTTACTTAAAAATGCACCAAAACTGGTGACGATGAAACCGTTCTATCTCCCTATTTATCGGAAAACCACTCGTAGACCTTGGCAAATCAGGCTAGGGTTGTCACTTTATGCGCTCTTGTCAGGGTTGGCTCGACATTCTTTTTTTAAAAAAATACCGAAATCTCAGTGGCACCGGCTTAATGGTCTGACCACACGGGATTTAGACGCTGTCTATCAATATTGGGATGCACAAACTGACGATCGATTGCTGACAGAAGCGGTCATTCGCTCGGCCAAATCCATGGGTGCAATCATCAAGGAAAAAACAGCCCTTTTAGGTGGTAATTTTAATGAGAATGAATGGCTGGTTCAGCTATCTTGTCCAGAAAATCAGATAAACGTTCGTGCAAACGTCGTTGTGAATGCCGGTGGACCTTGGGTTAATCATGTTCTGCAGAAAATCAATCCCCAAGAAACCGGACTAGATGTTGATTTGGTGCAAGGTACACATATCGTGTTAGACACATCGATAGCTGAAGAAATATACTATGTTGAATCTCCTGAAGATCGTCGTGCCGTGTTCATAATGCCTTGGTATGGCCGGACGCTCGTCGGTACTACCGAGAAATCGTATGATGGAGACCCGGTTGATGTGGCACCCACTGAAGAAGAGGTTGCCTATTTGCAATCCACCGTTCGACACTACTTTCCTTCAGTGGGTGATATTGAACAAAAAACAGTGAGTCGCTTTGCGGGGCTAAGAGTGTTGCCTCGTCAGGCAGGTGCCGCATTTTCCCGTCCGAGGGAAACCACCATTCACACAGATAGCTCAGGGCGCTGTTTTAGTATTTATGGTGGAAAATTAACGGCTTACAGGGCAACTGCTGACGCGGTGCTTGCGAAAATTCAAGCAAAAATTCCAACGAATGTAATGGGGTTAGATACAAAATACATTTCACTGTAGATGAAAAAGAAAAAAAACGAATTAATAAATGTTTAAAACATTATTCAGATTTATTCTAGCAAGTCGTTAAAGAGACTGATCTCTCATAATTTCAATATTTAGCTGATATAATTATACACATGCCTAATAAACAAAACCTAAAACCACTCCTCGTTTCCATCGTCATTTTATTGACGGCTTGTTACGCCATGCAAGCGACTGCAACCATGACGCTGGAAAAGCAGCGAGTGATGTTTACTGAGGCTAAAAAAGCGCTCAAAAAGGGGCATATGCGGACATTTTCGCGTCTCAGTAAAAAACTCATTGATTACCCCCTATATGGTTATCTTCAATACGACTATATAAAAAAACGCATTAGAAAAATGCCTGAAGAACGCCTGGAAAACTTTCTAGATACTTATGAAGATTCACCCTTAAGTAGTCGTATGCGATTTAATTGGTTGCGCAGTTTATATCGCAGTGGGAAATGGGAGGAATTTGTTAAGCAATACCGGGGCAGCAGTAATACCAAGTTACGTTGTTACAACGCTTACGCGTTATATAAGACAAAGAACATTGAACAAGCCAATATTGAAGCCCGTAATTTATATCTTGTTGGCAAGTCTCAACCTCGTGCATGTGACCGAGTATTTAACCAATGGGCAAAATACGGCGGAATGACACGTGAAGATAAGTGGAAGCGTGTTGAGCTTGCCATGAACCGCGGTCGTTTAAGTCTTGCGAAATTTATTTCAAAAGGATTCAAGAAGCGAGATAGAATTTGGGTGCAACGATGGAGAAAGATGCATCGCCGACCAGCCGAAAATTTATTACGGAAGTATTTGAGATCGGACAACCCGATCGCAAAAAAAGTTGAGCGACACGGCATAAAGCGGCTGGCAAGGCGAGATGCAGGAGCAGCGGCAGATGCATGGGAAAATGTGCGAGAGATGCACAATAAAATTGCACCTGAAGAAGTTAAATCTATTGACCAGTATATTGCGTTAAGAGGTGCCTACCAACAGCATCCTCGCGCACTAGAATGGTTGGGTGACATAACCAACCCCAGTGACAAAATACAATTATGGCGAATAAGAACTGCGTTGGCGCAGCAAGACTGGTGGGCTGCGTTGACATGGATTGAAGCTTTACCAACAGAATCCCGTACCAGTGATCAATGGCAATATTGGCGCGGAAGGATTTTGGACATGCAAAGTGATACTTTGCCGGTATTAAAAACAGCAGCCAAGAGAGTCTTTAACTCATTGGCAAAAAAACGAAACTATCACGGTTTCCTTGCCGCTGATCGTTTGGGCAAACCTTACGATATGGTGAACGAGGCTTTAATTTTTTCACCAGAAGAGCTTGATAGAATCGCAAAAATTCCGGGTATTGCGCGCGCAAGAGAATTATTTTTTATCGGCAGGGTGAGTGATGCCCGTAGAGAATGGAACTATACCATTAGAGATTTTGATGAGCATGAGCTAAAGCAAGCATCGGTGCTCGCAAAAGATATGGGCTGGCACGATCGTGCGATAATTACTGTTGCTAAAGCCTCACATTTTGACGATTTAGCGCTCCGTTTTCCCACAGCACATAAACCTATTGTTGAAAAACAAGCGAAAGAACAAGATATTGATCCCGCTTGGATCTATGGTGTATTACGACAAGAGAGTAGCTTTATGGCCGATGCCAGGTCCCATGCGGGTGCTCTGGGTCTAATGCAGCTGATGCCACGCACTGGGCGATTGACGGCAAGAAAATTAAAATTTAGGATTCGTTCTAATAATGATATTCTCAATATCAATAAAAATATTCGTTTAGGAGCTGCCTATTTACGTCGGATGATGGATAGAAATGATGGTAATAGTGCTCTTGCCACTGCGTCGTATAATGCTGGCCCCCACAGGGTGAGTAAATGGATGCCAAACAAGGATATGCCCTCTGATTTATGGGTGGAAATTATTCCGTTTAACGAAACACGAAAGTATGTTCGTCGTGTGCTGTCTTATACGATGATTTACAATAAGAAACTTGGTGGCGATGATGTCAAACTTGGCAATCGGATGCCATTAATTAAAGCTAGGGAGAAAGCAGACTCGTGAAATTAAACGCAACTATGCGCAGTATGATTTTGGTGAGTTCTTTTTTTGTTTCGTTTGTTACTTATGTATTGACCAATGTGGTTTCCGCAGAAGACGATTCCCCTTGGATATCCGTAAAATTACTAACTTTAGAAACGTCGCTTAAAATAGCACAAGCGGCGATATCTACTTGCCGAAAAGAAGGTGTGCAAATATCGGTAACTGTGGTTGACAGAGCCGGTGATCGACAAGTGTTGCTAAGAGATGTGTTGGCACCCGAAATTTCGGATACCATCAGTGAGCAAAAGGCGAGAGCTGCATTGTCCTTTGATGCAAAAACTTCTCAGTTGAGCGGCAGATTCACCAAACACGGCTCAGTAGCGAAAACAGAAGGTTTGATATTTTCAGCTGGTGCGGTACCTATTTCAGCTGGCGGCAGAAGACTGGGAGGGGTGGGTGTCAGCGGCGCGCCATCTGGAACTTTAGACGAGAAGTGTGCCCAAGCAGGCGTTGACGCAGTATTAGATGATCTTGAAATGGCAGAATAGGTTTTTGTGACTGGGTTAACGGAAGCGATAACCCATTAGTGCATAATAAACTTGTCCTTTAGCCTATCAGGAGAATACTGATGAAACATTCGAAGCCAGGTCTTATACCATCAATTTTGTTTGAACCGTGCGTGGTTTTATTTGTTGTTGTGATTGGTGCAGTTGTATTTACTACATTTGTTCAAAATATTTCCGTTAGTTAAACCCTTATTTAGAAAAAGTATCAATTATTTTCAATTCTTGAGAGAATCTTCTCCAATACTCGTATTCGTAAGGTTGTGATGAACACAACCAATAATTGATGCTCCATGAAAATTACCCTCCCCTATATAGAAGGTCGTCTAGTTAAACGCTATAAACGTTTCCTCGCTGATATTGTTCTAAATGATGGTAGAGAAATTACTGCACATACAGCGAATACCGGGGCAATGAAAGGCTGCTCTGATCCTGGAAGCCGTGTATGGGTATATGATACTCAAAAGCCGGAGCGAAAATATCGTTATTCCTGGGATTTGGTTGAAGACACGGAAAGCAATTTAGTGGGTATTCACACTGGGCGCGCAAATTATCTCGTTAAAGAAGCTTTGGAAAACCATCTTGTAAAGGCGTTGGATGGTTATCAAAATATTAAACTTGAAGCCAAATATTTCGATACCGGAACTCGCTTTGATTTGTTGCTTTCCTCTCATCCCACCCTTCAAGACTGCTTTTTAGAAGTAAAAAATGTCACTGCAAAAAGATCAGCCAATGTTGCTATGTTTCCAGATGCTGTCAGTAAACGTGGCCAAAAACATCTCCTCATGTTAGAGGATGCTGTTTCCCGAGGATTTAGAGCAGCCATGTTTTATTGTGTGCAACGTGATGATGTCAGTGTATTTTCTTCTGCGAGGGAAGTTGATCCAGACTATTGTGATGCTTTAGAAAGTGCCTTAAAAAATGGTGTTGAAGTCTTTGCCTATTCAGCAAAAATTTCTCCAGATGAGGTGACTTTGGTTAAGCCCTTAGAAATTGAGCTGATATAAAATTAATGTTCGGTGGGAAACATTTTTTCGGTGGGAAACATTTTTTCGGGATTTAGGATGTTGTTTGGATCAAATAGAGTTTTAATTTTACGCATATAAGACAGTGAATTTGGCAAGATTTCTCGATCAACGAAATCTCTTTTTTCTATACCAACACCATGCTCACCTGATAGCGTTCCGTTAAGTTTTAGCACTAATGAAAAAACATCGTCTAGACAAGTGTGAGCGCGATGCATTTCTGCGGGGTCGTCGGGGTTAACTAGTAAGTTTACGTGAATATTTCCATTACCTGCATGCCCGAAATTGACTATCTTAATATCATGCTGACTGCTTAAAAGATCGAGACCTTCAATTAAATCGGGTATGTGTGACACGGGAACAACCACGTCTTCATTGATTTTTTTAGGGGCTACATTTCGTAACGCGGGAGATAGTGCTTTTCGTGTTGCCCAGAGTGCGTTGATTTCTTTTTTTGAAACCGCTTCTCGAAAGCTCAATAAGCCCGTATTTTTGGCAGCATGTTGAATTGCAGATACTGCCTCTTCTAAAGAAGAAGTGGCACCGTCGACTTCAATCATGAGCATTGCGCCTGAGTTGATGGGTAAATCTGATTCGGAAAAGTTTCTCACCATCTCGATCGCGTTGCCATCAATAAACTCTAGTGCGCATGGCGTGAAAGGTTGTGCCATAATTTCAGATACGGCTTTGGCTGCAGAATGAATATCGCTATAAACACATTGTAGTACACGTTTAGCTTCAGCAAGCGGTGTTAATTTTAGTGTCGCTTCAGTAATTATGGCCAGTGTCCCTTCTGAACCAACAATAAGTCGTGTCAAATCAAAACCTACAACACCTTTAGTTGTATAGGTGCCCACTTTGACTTCATTACCTTCGCCTGTCACCGCAGTTAAACCTAAAATGTTCTCTCTTGGTGTACCATATTTTACAGCGCGAGGACCCGCGGAGTTATAAGCTAGGTTTCCTCCGATAGTACAAAAAGCCGCACTTGTTGGATCTGGAGGCCAAAAAAATCCATGTTCAGCGACAGCATTTTGCAGCGTTTGATTTGTCACTCCAGGCTGGACGATTGCAATACGATTTTCAGGATCAATCCTAATAATTTTGGTCATCTTTTCCAAAGAAAGTACAACGCCAGCTTGAAGTGGAACTGTGGCACCCGTAGTGCCGGTGCCTCTTCCGCGCGGGACAATGGGAACGTTGTTATGATTACAAAGATCGACAAGGGCTTTTATTTGTTGATGCTCCGTGGCAAAAACCACCACGTCGGGTTGCGCGTGTTTTCGGCTATTGTCATAGCCGTAAGCATAACAATCACTGGGATCCGTTAGTACATTTGAAACATCAAAAATTGATTTTAATTGATCGATAAATTCTTTGCTTAATGGGCTATTCGTCATGAGTTAATTTAATATTGGACGGCAGGACGTAAGGTTTCATTGTAATTGCATCTTCTTCTTCCAGCCTTTCATCAAGTGTTTTCTTAGCCTGTGTTTGTTTGGCGGTATGGTTAGCAGCAGTTAAACTTTTTTGCAATTGCCCCTGGTGTGGTTCAAATAATGGCGTAATGTTTTCTATGCCATCAATGCTTTTTACAATGGCAATTATTTCCTCCGCTTCTGAATTATTTACCATTCCCATCAAGTACACGTGATTATTTGACGTTACGACTTTTGTTCTGGAAAGCAAACCTTTTTTAGACACCAATTTTGTTTTTACTTTACTTGTCACCCAAGTATCATTAGAGCGGTCACTCAGGGGAAGTTTGCTGCGAACTTTAATTTTGTTGATAACTTGTTTAACAGGCCGCATTTGATTAACTTTGTCAGCGATGATGTTAGAAAACTCTTGTGTAGGTACTTCACCGGTGAGCAGTACAGTACTATTCACACTAGTCACTGCCACATGAACTTTTTTAGCCATATCTTTGTGAGAGTAAATAAAGTCAGACGCTTGCATTTCGATTGCTTGGTCTTCTACCATTTTTCCTGCTGATCGACGATCAGTTACCACTGTAGCGCCAGCGCCCGCGGAGGCTCCGACGACAAGTATAGGTGAGCAAGCATTTATGCTTATTAAAGTGATGGAGATCAGAAGAGTGTATGTGATGAATGTGATTTTCTTCATGTTTTAAATTTCCCCTCAATAGCTAGCGCAGAGAATGAGTTGTTAGCTAAATGCATTTTTGAGCCACGTAATTTCATTGTCGAGTATGGATATTATATCAAAACGACAAGACTTGTTTGAGTGTTTTCTGTTCTTTTGTAGAAAGTATTGTGCTGTGCGAATTATTTTTTGTTGCTTTTGGTAAGTTACTGATTCATATGGTTGGCCAAAGGAACTGTTTCGCCGGAACTTGACCTCTACAAATACTACTGCGTCTTTATCCTTTGCGATTATGTCGATTTCCCCTGTTTTAGCGCGATAGTTTCGTTCGATGATCTTGAGGCCTGCTTTAAGTAAATAAGTCACAGCTTTTTCCTCGGCAGTATCACCGATTTGTTTGCTGGTATGTCTACCAAATAACATGTTTTGCTTTTTACTGAGTTGGCAAAGATGCTGTCGCCGGAAGCAATGTCGGTTTGCCTTTTTTGAACTTTGCCCAACTTAGCTCACGCATCACGCGGTTAGTTTCACTCATATGTAATTTACCTGTTGTTCCCTGCAACACGGAGAGATTATTTCCGCGTAGCCAATTGAGGTAAAAAAGAATGTTGTATGCGTCCGTACCTAAAGCATAAAGCCGATTAAACTGTTTGGACTGGTTGGGCCAAGTGCGATAAATCTGAGTTTTATATTTATCATTTTTCGCTCGCGTCAAAGTCCATGGCATATCGCCAATAATGACGCTATCCAAGTCACGATCTTTCTTGCGATTTTGACGACCGGTAAAGCTGTGAGACGTAGCGTAAATCGGAATGTTTGCTGCGTGGAAAAATTTCAATTGTGGTGGAATCAGACGTGCCTGTTTTGGAAAAGCTGCCATGAAAATAAAATCGATATCTTGTCTTCTGCGTGGCTCAAATTTAAGACGGGTGCGTAAAAGCTTAGAGAGAGATTTTTTTCGTTGCGTACTTTTATCGATAGCAAGAAGGCTTTTTATTGATTTGGAAAAATCATTTTTCTTTGCCTTATAGTCGGCTTGTGCGGCAACTTCACCACCCAGATTTAACCATTCTTGAGAAAATGCATTCGCTACCCGTTTGCCCCATTTGTTGTCAGGAAAAATAATCGCTGCTCTATTATAGCCATCCAACCAAGCACGTCGCGCAGTTTGTTTCGCTTCTGCTTCCGGGGCAAGAGAAAACTGGTAAAAATTCTTGGAATAATAATCCGAGTCGTCAAGTTGATTTAAAACTAATGTGGGTATCGGATGACTTGCATTTTGAGAGATCGCCTTAACGGCATTTTTACGCAACGGACCGACAACGATATTGGCACCATTTTCAACTGCTTGTTGATACAACGATACTATGTTGACGTTTTCGGCGCCGGTATCATAAATATGAACGGATGGTTGTACGCCCGTATTCGATTGGGCATAGTAACTTGCTAAAAACCCATTCCGTATCGCTGTTGCCGGTTTCTTAAATTTTCCGGTCAGAGGAAGCATGAGTGCGATGTTATCCAGTTTCGGTGGTTCGTCGTCCACTGTGGGGGCGAGTGATGCAATAATAGAGGGTCGAATCGTATGGGTAGGGTTCTGCTCTCGCCAAATATTAAGTTGATTGCTCAGACGAAATGGATTCTTTGAAGCTTTAATGACCAATCCAAGATCGATCCAGGAACGTACATTTGCCGATTTTTCTGTCTGACTTAAATTTTGTAACGTTTTCACATCTAAGGAGAGAAGTTCCCTAATGATGGCTTCTTGATTTTGAAGTACGTCTTTTTCGTCCAATAAATGAGAAGCCAAAGAAATGCGATTTAATACCGCATTTTTTCCGTCAGCAGCAAGTTCGTAAGTGGCGACATAAAGTCTGATGATATCGGCATGTGATGCAAAAAAAGAGAAATCTTCATCTTTGACAAATGCTAACCACTGCTGGCTTTTTTTAGGGTTTCGTTCAAAGACGGCAATCTTTGCATTGAGATAAGAGAAAAAAGTTGTTTGTTTAGTGTTTAGCTCGTTTGGACTTAGTTCCGAAAGTAATTTGTTTGCCGTATCATGTTGTTTGGCCTGAATCAGCAGATGAATGGCTTTTAATTCAATGTCCTGTTTAAGTGGGCTGCTCGCTTTGCCCGCCATATCTAGATACATCATTGCGGCTTCTGTGAATTTCCCTTGCTCAATCAGTTTTGCCGGATCATTTGCCTGCAATTGGTTGGATTCAGCATCAATATCGACATTTTCACCTTTGTCGGACGATTTTTCTTCTACCGAGGAGCAGCTTATGAGTAGTCCCAGTGTAAAAAATAAACATATTGGGGTTTTAAGTATTGATTTCGTCGATAGTTTCACTTATTTAAAGCCTGATTTTGATGAGTTTGGTATATATTAGGGACAGCAATTTTGTATCTTGAGTTGCATTTGTTTTGGAATATGTAAAGCAATAGTATTTTAAATCATAAGCCTTGTCTCATACAATGTTAACGGTAATTGAATCAGATGCTTATATCTCGAATGAGCGGCTGATTTCTATGTCTTTTGTTCTATTATCCAGAGGTCAATAAAATTCATGTCCATGGGCAGCCTATATGTGGTCGCAACTCCAATTGGTAATTTGGGAGATATGTCAGCAAGAGCGATAGAAACGTTGAAAAATGTTGACGTTATTCTTGCTGAAGATACCCGGCATAGTGCTCCACTACTTAGACATTTTCAGATACAAACTCAATGCCAGGCATTTCATGAGCATAATGAAAAGGAGAAGGCGGAAGTCATTTGCCAGCGAGTACTGGATGGCCAGAATGTGGCTATAATCTCTGATGCAGGGGTTCCACTTATCAGTGATCCCGGATTTTCTCTCGTGCGATTGGCCCATGAGCATGGCATCCCAATTGTCCCCATTCCAGGTGCTTGTGCTGCAATAACGGCAATATCCGCATCCGGTTTGCCGACAGATAGATTTAATTTCGAGGGCTTTTTGCCAGCAAAGCGTGGACCCAAAGAAAGAGCTCTTCTTGCGTTAGCGAATGAACAACGAACTCTGATTTTTTATGAATCCCCCCGGCGCGTTGTCGAAACGCTGGAAATTATGCGTAAAATATTTGGTGGTGAACGACAAGTAGTGATTGCAAGAGAATTAACAAAATTATTTGAAACCATTAAAAAGTTGCCAATTAACGACATGTTGGATTTTGTAAGTCACGATCCCAATCAAGTTAAGGGTGAAATAGTTTTGCTAGTGGAAGGTAAACCTAAGCAAGATGACGATGAACAAGATGAAGCGCTAAAGAAGTTATTAACTATTCTATTGGATGATGTTCCGTTGAAACAGGCTGTCGCACTTGCAATGAAAATCACAGACGCAAAACGAAACAAAGTCTATCCATTGGCTCTCGCCATTAAGCAAAATTAAAAACCTTTAATTTTAAAAATCACCTTATCGATATAGATATATTACTGAATAAAGTAAGTGAATGTAATCCGTGATGCTTGATCATGTAAGCATTGATTGAGTTTTTCCAATGAGAACCGTTTTACATATCATTTCATCAACTTACGTCTATACTCTACAAAGTACGTTTAAAAATAATAGTCGGGATCAACTCGACAAATAAAAATCATAATTTAGCAGATATTCTGTGCCGAGTTTTAGGTTTGCCACTTTAACTCGAGCAAGTCTGTAGGGGAAAAATGTGGGTTCAGGTGCTAATAACTACGTCTGCCTTGCTAGGGTAGCTGTTGCTTTTGCCATGGCATATTTTGTTGTGGCCTGTTCTCAAGAAGTGACTCCCTCTTCGAAGGCGGTTGGGTCAAGTGTGGCGCCGTCTTTATACCAACCTCATTCACCAATAAAATCCATATCAGAAACTCGAATAGAGGGTGCATGGCACAAGCCCAACTCGGTCAAACATGTTAGCAATCCTGTTGGAGCTGGCAAAGAAATCCGCATCGCGAATTTGGATGCGCAAACTAACGATGAATTATTTTTGTCAATTCAACTGTATTCAAGTAAGAACTTACAAACTGGCTTATTTGATATTATCAGCTCAGAAAGATTTAAATTGGATGAGCAAAAGATAAATTGGACGTCACTCGAAAACCCTGTTTTTTCAAATGCAGCTGGTTTGAATTCAAACAACGAGTTAATTAAAAGTAAAACAAATTCGGTGACAGGCAATGAAATTTCGATATGGCGAAGTGAGGGAGAATACTACCTTGTTGATCATGATCCGCAATCAAATTTAAATGAGTTTGTTAAATTATCGACAAATGCATCCAGTATAAAATCAGCTGATTTATCAGTGTTGCAAACCGGTAATGTCTTAAGTTGGTGGCTTGAAGGGAATTCAGAGCAAAACAAAGTAAATCTCATTGAATATGATGCCAATCTAAAGATAGTAAGAGATTTTTCAGTCAATTTGAATTCCAGCTTTCCTCATTTGATGTTATCTCCCGGGGAAGCGGTTACGGAGATTAATCTAGTTGAACTATCCACCAAGCTAATGTTGGTTCTCTCCATATCAACCGAAAGCGGAATGAAACTTTATTCGATAAGTCATGATGCAGAACTCGGTTGGAATGCAGGGGGGGAAATACCCGTAAATATTGCTGGTAAGAAACACCAGGATCTTATTCTAATTGGTGGGGCCGAGAGTAACAAGGCAAAAATTATTCTTACATCATCGGAAATAAATTCGGGGATTCAAATAATATCGTTTGATGGCATGCGATGGGGCGATCAACAACGTTTAGACAATGGTTCCAGTGGCTACCGATGGGTGAGTGGTAGTTTAGCAGTCGATACAAAAGGGGGCGGTGTAGCACTAAGCTGGTTGAGTGCCAGTGAAAACGCCCAGCGTGTCGAAGCGTTAAGTGTTAATGTACTTGATTCACACATCGGTCTGCCGTTGAATATGAGCGGTGATGTGAAGAAGGGCGTGGGAAGTGTTTTGCGCACCCCTTCGGTGTCTCTTATGAACGATGATTTTAGTGTGAGTTGGGTAATGCAGAGTGAAAGTGGGGTTGAGTTGTTTGCTTCACATTACTTCAATGGAAAAGTCGATGTTCCAGAGTTAAT
>Ga0316207_10002619_pt1 | contig 18105 bp, 19 predicted proteins | sample 6weekpyrite_MG_FD_204943 | JGI IMG/M metagenome (GOLD analysis project Ga0316207, IMG submission 204943) | Microbial mat bacterial communities from mineral coupon in-situ incubated in ocean water Damariscotta River, Maine, United States -... | ecosystem: Environmental > Aquatic > Marine >...
CGGCAATTCCACCCCGTGTTTTTCACACCAGATTTGCCGGTTTGAGAGATATCGGCCCAAAGTGCGCTGGCGCAGATCGAGGTCAATCGTTCCGACCGTTTTTCCCATCCGCAAAATGGCGATAGCCAAATGCATGGCGACCGTTGATTTGCCTGCCCCACCCTTTTCATTGCCGACAACAATAACGTGCGCGGCATCAACCCCGTCCCGGACAGTGCCGATGGGGTTCATGGGGAGTCGGAATGAAGAATGCCGTGTCATGACTACAGACTAATCCGTGCTTGGAGGCTTCGATAGACATTCACACAGAATGTGCTGTTAGTGCTGTGCTTCGCCTGCCCTATCGATCATTGGCTGACCGGAAAAGTCAACCGGCTGGCAATACACCCGAACCGATTCCAGAACAGCGCAGGCCGAAGCGGCTTCATCAAAATTATCATAAGGGCCAGCCTTGAGACGCAAGAATTCTCCCCGATTGCTAATCTGGGCGATTTCCAGTCTCGGTTCCAGATCGTCCAGGACCGAAGGAAAGCGGGCTCTCAATTCCCACCAACCGGATTCTGCATTTTCCATCAATCGATAGGAAGCCAAATGAATACCATGACGCAGGCTTGGCGCATCCACCATAAAACCCGGTGGTGGAGCCAATTGACCAGACATTGTTGGTAAATTGGCATTGTCTGTTTGGGAATATTCCGTTGCTTCTGCCAAATTCCCCTGCACAACCAAAGCCGTCGCCAGGGCGCGTAATTCTTCTGAAACACGGGGCAGTAGATCAGGATCGAAGCGAGCAAGGTGTGCCAGTTCTCGCGCCGTCGCATCGGCCAATTGCGCCTCTCTGGTATTGGCAATAGCCGGTTCTTCAAAAGCGACTTCAGGCTGTTGTGTGGTGGCACAACCGGCGATCAAAAACATGGGTAAGCAGGCATAACAAATTTTCATAATCAACTGTCTAGAACGAGTCGCGGCGCTTGCGTCTATCATCGGTTATGATTATCCCCCGGTTTGTTCAGTCTTCCAGGCTCCAAATGACACATTTTCAAATACCACACGCCACAACCATCATGGCTCTCAGGGCCCGCGTCAAAAGCTGGCGTGAAGAAGGCTTGAGCGTCGGTTTTGTTCCCACCATGGGGGCTTTGCACGCCGGACATATTGCTTTGGTACAGCTGGCGCGTGCGCATTGTGACCGCGTTGTCACCAGTATTTTTGTCAATCCCGCCCAATTTGCTGTCGGTGAAGACCTCGATACCTATCCCCGTGACCTGATAGATGACGCAGAACAATTGTCGCGTGTGAAGTGTGACCTGATTTTCATTCCGGATGCCAAGTTGATGTATCCCGATAATTTTTCGACATCCATCAGCCTGACGGGAGCTGCAGCAGGGCTTGAAAGCGATACACGGCCTCACTTTTTCAGCGGCGTGGCCACTGTTGTGACCAAATTGTTGAATCAGGTCCGCCCGGATGTCGCTGTGTTCGGGGAAAAGGATTACCAACAATTGCAGGTCATTCGCCAATTAGTGGCCGATCTGGATTTTGGAATCGATATTGTTTCCGGTGAAACCGTACGTGAAAAAGACGGATTAGCGCTGTCTTCCCGCAATGCGTATCTGGATGACGACCAAAGGAAACGCGCCGCTCAGCTCAACGTCATCCTGAAAGATTTTGCCCAAGACCTGTCAAAGGGAATGCCTGCTGGCAAAGCGCAAAGCAAGGCCTTGAAAGTCGCTGAAGATGCCTTCGACAGTGTCGATTATCTGGAAGTGCGATGCACTGACAATCTGGCAGAACTGGAAGATAAACCGATCCAGAAACCAGCCCGGGTGCTCGCAGCGATCCGGTTGGGAAAGACACGCCTGATCGATAATCGTGCAGCTTTGCCTTCCTGACGCCGAATTCTTGTTTAAGCTGGAAGCCCGTGTTTCAGTATTTCAAGAAGTCTCATCATGCCAAGTCGATTGAATATCCGCTTCCTTTGCGCCCTCATCTTACCTTTGGCCATGCCGATGACGGCCTGTGCCCAGGAGGGTTTTGAGCGGCAATCCGCTGAAATCATTTCAACCTACCCCCATGATGCCGAGGCCTTTACACAAGGCCTGTTTATCTATGACGGCTCTTTATATGAAAGTACCGGACAGGTTGGCGAGTCGACCTTGCGACGGGTCGAACTGGCAAGCGGCGAAATTTTGCAAAGCGCTGATATCCACCCGCCCCTGTTTGGAGAGGGCAGTGTTCGCGTTGGAGACGAGATTTTCATGCTCAGCTGGCAGGCCGGTATTGGTCTGATCTTTAATGCTGACAGCTTTGAGCAGGTCGATACGTTTTCATACCCCGGTGAAGGCTGGGGCCTGACCTATGACGGCACCCGCTTGATCATGAGCGATGGCACAGCCAATTTGCGATTCCTTGACCCGGTTTCTATGGAACTGACCGACATCATACAAGTCACCCTGAATGGGCGTGCTCTTGATGATTTGAACGAGCTGGAATGGGTCGACGGGGAAATTTGGGCCAATATCTGGCAAAGCCGTTATATCATGCGGATTGATCCGGACAGCGGACATGTACTGGGCTCGATCAATCTGGCTGGCATTATCCCAGACAGCGTTGCCGGAAGCCGCGATGCAGTTGCCAACGGCATTGCGTGGAATTCGGAGACCGGCCAGATTTATGTTACGGGCAAATTATGGCCTGAGCTTTATGAAATCCGCGTGATTGACCACTAGGGCCTACCAGGCTCCTATTTCCATCAATTTGGCTCGCAGGTCTTCCGGAAGCCCCTCACCCTCTGTGCCAGGCCCAGCCAGATCACGTGGCGCATCTTCAGGCTTGAGGTAGCGCCACCCCTGGAATGGACGCTTGGGCGCTCGTGCTGTTCGAATGACCTCTGGTGACATCAAGACAGCACAGCGCTTGATCCCGTCATCACCTTGAACACGTTCAAGAGACACGATTTCAGACCGGCACTGGATAACACCGCCAATGACCCAATAAAGAGAGCCACCGGATTCAATCTCATCTTTTTTGGTTGGCATCATGCGTGTGACATGGGCGATCAGTTCGGGCTCTGAATTTTCCCGGCGACGGGCGATTTCCTGCGTGCGCCAATTTTCGAGTTGCTCAACAGAACTGACCCCGACGCAAAGTTTAACGAGATGCATGACCATGACTTTGAATTAATACGACTCTGTGGGCTGGTCAAAAATTGACAAAAACAGCCTCGCAAAACAATCAAAGCTTGTGATTTTCTTGCATTCCCCTGACAGGAATGTATTATATCGCAACTTATATTGTAATTTATAAATCACGTTATTTTTTAGACCTTTAAAATTATCGTCAACAAGAGGGGGCGATGCTATTATATCCGGGATGACTTGAGGGTCTCTTTTATATGCGTGCAGGAAGAATACGAACAGCGATCATCACCTTAATGACCCTTGAGCTCATTTATATGGGGTTTTGGTCAGCACTGATTATTGTGGTCAAGTTGGGCTTCTGGACACAAGACTGGTTCGGTTTGGACGCTGATAATATCGTCAATGTCGCTGTGCCCTTTCAAATCGCCATGGTTTATATTGTAACCAGTTTGATTTTACTCAGCCTGATACTCATTTTACGTCTCAGCAAACTCACCCTCTATGTCTATCTTCTTTCAATCATTGCCCATTTCATAATGTGGATATCACTTTTAGATAATGATTATTATAGCGGCGATCTCGGCTTTTTTGTCATTATGCTTGAAGCCGCGATAACGATATTGCTCCTGAATTTGCCGAAGAAAAACTATCTGAAATAGGGCAATCCAGACACCTCTCCTCTTCAATTGCCCTGACTGTCCTAACCTGCCCGCCTTCCTGTCAGCCACTTGAAGTTGGTGCTGTGCCCTGCTTACCCGGGAATGAATAAAACCCTATATTATCAATGATTGGTTGGCAGTATGGAGGGCTTTATGAACAAACGGAGACTTAAGCCCTTCATCATCGGACTGATGCTGATCGAATTTTTTTATGTTGGTTTTTGGAGTATTGGCGCGATTGTTATCAGTTTTGACTGGTGGCCAAGGAATTTATTGGGGATACAGGGCTATAATATTCTTGCTGCAGCAGACGCACAGCAAATGCTCTGGCTGTATACAACTTTCACCTTATTCTGCCTGGGTTTTTATCTGATGATCAAAAACCAAAAATTGGCTCTTCCCATCTATCTGGCATCGATCCTCAGCCATATGTTTTTATGGATGTCATTAATGGGCAATCCCTACACATATGGTGAAATCGGTTTCATATTCATATTTTTCGAAGTCGTTATCGCGGCTCTGATGGTGATGCATTTTGAAATATTTTTCGGCAGCACCCCTGAAAACTGACGGCTCTCAAATACGACACAAACCTGCCTCAGGCCGCCCTGTTATCAACAAACCCTTCGGGGGCTTCAGGGTCTATCTCAAAGGTCCGTTCGCTTTTAGGCATTGGCTTTTGATGTTTATCACCCAACAATTTTGTTTTCATTTTCATGACCATTGCCATCAAATGCTTGGCCATCGCCCCGATACCATCCGTGTCCGTGGATTTTGGTGTCATGCCGAACTGGCGTCTGAGGATTCCATTGGCATAGAGCACTGCATTTTTCCGACGGGACTGGAGTGTTGAAATTTCGAAGGGCACAGAGACGTTCACACCGGACTGGTTTTGTATCCTGTGCGGTCCGTGCAGCGGCCAGTTCGCCGCCATACCCGGGTGCAAATCGACTGTGAATGCGTCCTGATCCCAATCAGGGTCATAAGGAACATCTTCTGTTTGTTCATGCAGAAGAACGGCCTCCATGTCCTCATCCGTCACAAAAGGAGCCTCAGGTGGAAGAACCCGGAAACGTTTCACACCGCGCATGTGCCACAGCATGGTCTCTGAGACATCCGAGTGAAGAAAAACCTGAGCCTTTGGAGAAGAAATCAAAATGCCGGCCTCGGCGACCAGGGGTTTAAAATCCGGATTGGCGTGTTTTACATCAGCCAGCATTGAGTCGAATATCGGTCTGTATTCGGGATCAAGATCCATGGCGTGACGCAGATTGATCCAGAGCTTGCCCTTGCGAACCGCATCGATCAATTCCAGACCGGATAGTGAGCCCGGATCACCGGCGCGCCAGCTGTCCCGGTCCTCGGCATCATCACCCATCGTGCAAAAATCAACCAAATCTCTTGGATGGCGCTCGATCAAGGCGGCCAGGGAAATATCTGAAAAAGCGTGATGTTCGTGATAGTTATGCCGGATCACAACGGGCTTTTTTCGAAAATCGCGACGCGAATCTTCAGACCATTGGCTGGTAAAACGGTTAATGTAAGTGTCACGCATTGACCCGACTCCCTTGGCTTTCACCATTGAGGAGCAGGATTGATGCCAGTTTCGCGCCTTAAGGGAAGATTAACCTAGGTTTCTGCCGCTTCTTCAGCCAACACGGCCAGAACATCCCCATCAGAAACTTGCGCCCCGGCCTCGACAGACAGCTCAGCAATTATGCCATCGCGCGGGGCTACAAGCGCATGTTCCATCTTCATCGCCTCAAGCACGATAAGGGCATCGCCCTTGGTAACACTGTCCCCGGCTTTGACATTGACGGCCAAGACCTTGCCCGGCATCGGCGCTTTGATTGTGCCGCCGGCTTCTTCATCGGCAATGTGTGCCTCAGGGTCGGGCGGGGTAAAGACCAGCATTTCTCCCCGGCAGCTAATTCTGATCAACCCCGAACTGGAAGCCGGGCAAGAATAAACTGCAACAAGATGATTTCCAGCGTAACCAAATTCTATCTCGCCCTCATAATCGTCTCCATTTATGAGAGGCGCTTCAATCTCGATTGAAACGTCATCAATAATGGCGGTTGTCAGATTGTTGGTTTGGTTCAGCTGGACTGCAACAGGCACATCCCCCAATTCAAAATGTGCCGTGGTGACTGGCGAAGCATTCAACCTGAAACCCGAAGGGGCAGACCATATATCCCGGCTATCCCCAGAGGGGGGGCTTAGCTGAAGGATTGCAACCAGAGACTTGAGAAGCAAAGCGGTTTCATGACTCAACAGGTTATCAGAATGCGCTTCGATAAATCCCGTGTCGATTTTGGCCGCTCTGAAATCAACATGATCAAGCGCCCGGCGCAAAAACCCGGCATTAGTCTTCACCGGGTGGGAAAAGCATTCCTGATCTATGGCATCAATCATCTCGTCTATGGCCAGATCACGACCCAGTCGGGAAAAAGAGATCAATTTGGCGATCATCGGATCGTAAAAAACCGAGACTTCATCGCCCGCATCAACAGATGCATCGATGCGAAAGTTCGCTTCATCAAGATCGGATGGAAGCTCGAATTCAATACCCTGTGGAAGTCCGAACTCTTCCAGCACACCGGTACTGGGTAAAAACCCATTGGCCGGATCTTCCGCATAAAGGCGCGTTTCAATGGCGTGACCCGTCAAAGATATATTATCTTGGTCCGGAACAGAACCGCCGTCGGCGACACGAAGTTGAAGCTCTACCAGATCAAGACCGGTGACCATTTCCGTGACCGGGTGTTCAACCTGAAGCCTTGTATTCATCTCCATGAAATAAAAGCCGTCTTCACGCAGTTCACCAGACCCGTCGACGATAAATTCCACCGTGCCCGCACCGCTATAATTGACCGCCTTGGCGGCATTGATGGCAGCATTACACATGGCCTCCCTCACCCCAGATGTCATGCCGGGGGCTGGGGCTTCCTCGATGACTTTCTGGTGACGACGTTGCAAGGAGCAATCGCGCTCATACATATGCACGACATTGCCATGACTGTCGCCGAAGACCTGAACTTCGATATGGCGCGGATTGGTGATGAATTTTTCGATCAGAACCAGATCATTGCCAAAGCTTTTCCGGGATTCGCGCTGGCAACTTTCCAGGGACGCCAGAAAATCACTCTCCGCATCCACCTTGCGCATGCCCTTGCCGCCGCCGCCCGCGACCGCCTTGATCAAAACCGGATAGCCGATCTGACCGGCTTCGGATTTGAGAAATTCCGGATCCTGATTATCACCGTGATAGCCGGGTGTGACCGGCACAGCGGCCTTTTCCATCAAGACCTTGGCTTTATCCTTCAGACCCATGGCACGGATGGCATCCGGGGATGGTCCAACAAAAATGATATCATTGGCCGCGCAAGCTTCGGCAAATTCGGCATTTTCAGACAGGAAGCCATAACCGGGATGGATGGCATCAGCCCCTGTCTGTTTGGCCGCTTCGATAATCTTGTCAGCGCGCAGATAGCTCTCGCTGGCGGGCGCAGGCCCGATCAAGACGGCCTCATCAGCCTCTCGCACATGCGGAGCATTGCTATCAGCCTCGGAATACACAGCCACGCAGCGGATATTCATGCGCTGGGCAGTTTTCATCACACGGCGGGCAATTTCACCACGATTGGCAATCAGGAGTGTCTTGATCATGTTTTATCCGAACGAGAACAGGTTGTGTTGCGCCGGTATTGCACAGCTGCGACGAGGACGAAACTGATGATCATCAGAAGATACCATGAGCCCAGCTTGGCAAGCGATACCATATGCCACTCTGCATCCTGCCCCGGATAGGTCCAGGCACGGGCAAATGTACCCAGATTTTCGGCAAACCAGATAAACAGGGCGACCAGTACAAAACCGACAACCAAAGGCATGGGCCGATGGGCATGATCGGGCCGGAACCAGACCACACAACGCCCGTAAAGCAAGACTGTCACGACAAACAGGGCCAAGCGAATATCCATGACATAATGATGAGCGAAGAAATTGATATAAATCGCCAAGGCTAAAATGGATTGAGCCCACAGAGGAGGAAAGCGGTCAAAGCGAAACTCGAAAATTCGCCAGACACGCGCCAGATATGAGCCAACAGCGGCATACATAAAGCCGGAAAACAGCGGCACATCCATAATCCGCAGCAGGCTCTCTTCAAGATAAATCCAGCTACCCGCTTGGGTTTTGAAAATTTCCATCAATGTTCCTACGACATGAAAGATTGCGATAACACGCACCTCTTCCCAGCTTTCCAGTTTGGTTGCGACCAAAATGACCTGGATCGACAAAGCGGAAAGTGTCAGGAAATCATAGCGGGAAAGCGCCATGTTTTCCGGGTACCAGAGGAAGGTGACCAGCAGGAATGCCAGCATCAAACCGCCAAACAAACAGGCCCAAGCTTGCTTGATTCCGAAAGCGACAAATTCAAATGCCGCACCGGACCACGGTCCGTGTACTGCCCACGCCCTGAGCGCCTCATGTTTTTCGTGAAGATATTGGCGTGGATTGATGAATCGATTCAATATTTTGTTTCCTTACGGAACCATTCATGGTGCCGTGCGATATAACTCTGGGCTATCTGGTTTTGGGCAGTGAAAACCGCACGCATTACCCTACTCATATGATATATCTTCGAAAGTTGGGTGAGACTTTATCTGGAAGCGATTCAAAAGACTCCACTTAGTGGCTTTTTGCCACCTTTCTTATTGATCCGCCCAGCTTGCCTTGCGACGCTCCAGAAAGGCAGCCAAACCTTCTTTGCCTTCATCAGAGGCCCTTCGATGGGCGATAGCCTTGGCGGTATGAACCGCCAGGGCATGATCAATCGGTCGATCCGCGACCTCATCGACCAGCTTCTTGGCATCATGAATTGCGCCGGGAGCCGCCTCAAAAGCCAACTTGGCCAGATGTTCTTCGATTTCAGCCATTTCAGATTCATTTTCGACAGCATATTGGGCCAAGCCGATTTGGTAGGCGAAATTTCCGTCAAACCCCTCACCGCTGGTAAACAGGGCCCGGGCCCAACGCGGGCCGATGGCGCGTATGACAAAGGGTGATATCGTCGCCGGTGTCAGGCCGAGCCGCACCTCGGAAAAACGTATTTTGGTGTCTTTCATCACGACGCCAATATCGCAAGCAGCCAACAGGCCTGCACCACCACCCATGGCGGCTCCATGCACCAGGGCGACCGTCATTTGCGGCAAGTCATACAAGCGCTTGAGCATGTTCGCCAAAGCCAGGGCATCGTCTTCATTTTCAGCTTCCGTGTAATGTGAAGCCGCCTTCATCCACTCCAGATCAGCACCGGCTGAAAAGCTTTTCCCCGCTCCACGCAGAAACACGATGCGTGCCTCATCTGTATTAGCCCGCAAGGTTTCAAAGACATCTGACAATTGCTCGATGACTTGCGCATTGAAGGCATTGCGCTTGTCTGGTCGGTTAAGTGTAACCACAGCAACGCCAGCACGGCTGACATCAAGAAGAACGGAAGCATCTGACATGGCAATATATCCTTGGCTGAATCACCAGAGCCTAACGGGCTGAAAGGAGCTGGCCAAGTGACGCTATGCCGCGAGCGCTATCCACACGCAAAGAAAAAGGCCGCCGACTTTCGTCAGCGGCCCAGTTTTTGGTAATCAATCAGAGCAATCCGGGATTATTCACCGCGGAAAAGAATGCCCTTGACGATAGACAGTGCGATAATGGCGAGGAAATAACCTGCAGCCAAGGCACCGAGATAAAGAATGTAGTTCATGTCTGCGAACTGAGCCGCAAATGCGCCAACATCAAAGCTGGCAGCTTCGCCGCCACCGCGTACCATTGGCATAACAATACCAACGATGACGTGAATGATCACACCGACAACGGTGAAAATCAGAATGGCACCGAATTCCCGCATCAGCAGGGTCAGAACAGCAGCGATAACGCCCATCTGAATACCAAGTGACATCCAGTCTACGACAACACCTGCATTATCAACAGATGCATAGGCCAAAAGGCCGGGCATAAAGAAAGCGAGGGCCTGGTCTACATAGCCCATGATTGGATCAAGAAATTCCATAATGCGGTCCCCTTCCGCGGGATTAGCACGACACGTACCTTACCCCAAGGTACGCATGTTGAGTGAAGATTGGTCGTAAAATCACCCCTTGAAAAGCCTGTTCTCCTGAGAGGAGAATTTTGTTAACGTTTTACCACAACACGTTTCACTGTGAATAAAATTCCAATGGCGAGCAAATAACCCACATACAAAGTCGCCACATAGTGCCAATAATACTGCTCCAGCAGGTCTGGAAGGCGAAAATCACCCACTTCTGCAAACACGGGCGACATCACATCAAGGACGATATGAGCGATAACCGCACCGGCTGCAATTATTAACAGCCGGGACCATTTTGACAGCATCAAAGCCGCCACAAGAGCCACGATCAGGCCCTGAACCGCATTGACTTCAGCGAAACCTTCTCTCGCAAAATCAAGCACATCCTGAAGCATTTCTGGCATGGAACTCCCCCCTTACGCGAAATCTTATCCAGATTTCAAAACCACCATTGACCAACATTCAGGAAAAGTCACGGTCTTGATGATTAAGTTTTTGATCTTACGACAGATAGCTTTGCTCACGCCTTAGCTGGGATGACGGTTTTATGTTTGGCAATGAACCCCCACTTATCCAACAGCTTCGCCCCTGCCCTATACTTGTGTTTATCCAAGCCCGTTGCGGGATGTTTCTAGATCGTCTGAAATATGGGTTTGGTGCAGTGTTCTTTGACACGGGCGGTGTCCGGGTAATGCCGGAACGATATCGGTCTGACGATCTGATTGGGCGATCCGCATCGTGTGAGGTGGGACAGTCGGGACAATCCGTCCATCACCATTCGCTGACGAGGCGCGTGGGGCGGCTCGTGAATAAGGAAGTCCGCTGAAACCGACACGCACTGCGCGCGGAGCGATCCTGAGGATCGGTACCACTAGCGCTTAAAGCATATCCATAGGTTCGACGGTTTTCTCCGCGCACCCCGCTTGATCAGCCCACCCCGTAACTTCGGCGCTCCGCGTACGGAGGTTTTGCTGCAGGGGGATATGTGGCGAAAATCACGAGCATTAGGTGAACGGAAGATATATGCAGACCATTGGTCATGAAAACCTAATGAATTTCGCCTTCATTTGAGAACAATATCCTTGAAACTCTCAGCTTCAGACTCGCAGCCGTTCTCTTCAGATTGACGCTCCCATCAGAGGCCATCAATTTCTTGATTAATATGAATGGATTTATGGTCAAAACAACTGGCCGGGTGACAAGTACAAGCGCATCTCCGTTATGACTTGACTGGAAAACCCACTCCAATTTCGTTTCCTCGCGGATGAGTTCGCCTAACATCAAACCCAGAAGCCCAAGGAGCATTGGGTCAAATCTGTGATAATGGTCCAGCTTGTAATATGATCTCGCTTCGTCGAACGCGCGTTGCATATTAACCCAGTTCAACACCTTTTTTGAACTGCCTGCTCCACAAACCTGTCCAAGATACAGATAACCTGATGACAAATCCTCATTCAGGTTAGCGGCACCCTCTTCCGTCATATCAAAATAACAAGACTCATCCTTATCCCATTCGATCTCGACAATATCCTGAAATATATCTTTCTTAGAGTCTTCAATAGACCTTGCTTCGTTGACCATTTGATCAGCAACATTTTTCAGATCGACGACTTCTTCAGAGGACAACAATTCTGAAATTGAATTTACGGGATGGATTACATTGGAATAACACATCTCAAAGAGGATTGGATCATACCCTTTTTGATCCGCCCACATAGCCCACTGCCACCCCAGCTTTTTCCTCAGATATTCCCCCCAATAAATGGCGAGCATATCCATGAGCTCATAATCATTGTCTTCTATGTCTCGCAAATACTGAAAACACTCCTGCATCCGCTCCCAGCAAATACCAGCTTCGTATTGATTTTCGTCCTCAGAATCTGCGTTGAATGCCACCTTACCAGACGTCAATTTCCCCATAACAAGAGCAATGAGTTGGGAATCCACCGGAAAAACTCCCGGTGAATCACCCACTTCGAGGATGGGCTTGATAGGCTCTTCCCCTGAAGCCATTGTTTCTTCTTCGGGATATTCCGAATGAAAATTTGCCTTGATATTGTAATCCTGACCATCACTTAGGTAAGGATTAGCGCCCTTGGTGTCCTGAACGACTGAATACGCAGCCATCGTCTCTTCGACAGGGGGCTGCGACTGTTCCTTCACCTCAGAGATAGGTTCACTTTTTCGGGATAAAAAGCGGGACAGAAATTTGAACATTCCTACATCCTGAACACGCCAAATTTGGTGTCTTCGATGGGCGCGTTCAACGAGGCTGACATCGCCAGACCGAGCACTTTGCGGGTATCCGCCGGGGCGATAATGCCATCATCCCACATCCGGGCTGTGGAGTAATAGGGATTACCCTCGCGCTCATAGCCTTCTCGAATGGGGGCTTTGAATTCAGCTTCTTCTTCAGCGGACCAATTTTCGCCGCGCTGCTCCATGCCATCGCGCTTGACCGTGGCCAGAACGGCAGCGGCCTGCTCACCGCCCATCACCGAAATGCGGGCATTGGGCCACATGAACAAAAAGCGTGGATCATAGGCTCGGCCACACATGCCGTAATTCCCCGCCCCATAGGAGCCGCCGATAATCACGGTAAACTTTGGCCCTTTGAAAGTGGAGACTGCCGTAACCAGCTTGGCTCCATCCTTGGCAATCCCGCCATGCTCGGCTTTTGAGCCGACCATAAAGCCGGTGATGTTTTGCAGGAAGACCAGCGGAATTTTTCGTTGGGCACACAATTCGATGAAATGCGCCCCCTTCTGGGCACTTTCCGAAAACAGAATGCCGTTATTGGCGATGATGCCCACGGGCATGCCGTAGAGACGGGCAAAACCTGTGACCAGGGTTTCACCATAGAGTTTTTTGAACTCGTCAAACTCGGAGCCATCGACGATACGGGCAATGACTTCGCGTACATCATAGGGGGCGCGGATATCGGCCGGGATGACACCATTGAGCTCTTCTGGGTCCAGTGCGGGCTCTTGTGACTCTGTGACGTCCAATTCAACGGTTTTGACCCTGTTGAGCGTGGCCACACTGCGGCGCGCTGTATGCAGGGCGTGTTCGTCATTAGCGGCATAATGATCAGCCACACCGGAGGTGCGACAATGCACATCGGCCCCGCCAAGGTCTTCCGCCGAGATCACCTCACCCGTGGCCGCTTTGACCAGAGGCGGCCCGGCCAGAAAGATCGTGCCCTGTTTGCGAACAATAATGCTTTCATCGGACATGGCCGGAACATAGGCACCGCCAGCCGTGCACGAGCCCATCACCACCGCGATCTGGGGAATACCCTTCGCCGACATATTGGCCTGATTGAAAAAGATGCGACCAAAATGATCCCGGTCGGGAAAGACATCTGCCTGATGCGGCAGATTGGCCCCGCCACTATCGACCAGATAAACGCATGGCAGATGGTTCTGCATGGCGATTTCTTGCGCTCGCAAATGCTTCTTCACCGTCATCGGATAATACGCCCCGCCCTTGATGGTCGGGTCATTGCAGACAATCATCACCTCTTGGCCAGACACACGACCAATACCGGCAATCATGCCCGCACCGTGAACATTGCCCTCATACATGCCGTTGGCGGCCAGAGCACCGATTTCCAGAAAGGGAGAGCCGGGATCAAGCAGACGCTCAACGCGATCCCTTGGCAAAAGCTTGCCACGAGCCAAATGTTTGTCCCGTGAGCGCTGAGAGCCACCTTGTGCGGCTTCTGCCGTGCGATTGCGCAGATCAGAGAGAAGCGCCTTCATCGCCGCGTCATTTTCGCTAAATGTGTCAGAAGATGTGTCGATGGCGGAGGTCAGCTGGGTCATGAAAAACCTTGGCAAATCAAATGTAATACCGCTGCTTAGCGCGTTCGGTCGGTGCAGGGCAATAATCGGGCACTCCCGAATTCAAGTCGCACACCACGCCATTTCGAACCGAAGGTTGGGATTCACCTTAAAAACAAGGGATTTTTTGCCCTCTATATTAAATTTTGCTGACACGATTCAGACCTGATTCAGATTCAGGGCCCACACTTCACGCAGAATATGGATTCGGTCACGGAGGTGTTTATGTTGAAATCATGCGCCTTGGCCATCACGGTTTTACTGCTTCAATCGTCGGCCTCTTACGCGTTACAGAGCCAGATCCCGCTCCTGATTGTGAGCCAACAACCCCTTACGCCGAATCCGTCGACATTTCGCTGGCACATTACCCATTCAACGGCAGACCGGGCGGGCAACTCCCTCGGTTTTGAAAGCGAATTGTCTGAAACATTCTCTTCATCACGAGACATTTCCTCGATTACCGGTCAGCTTGATTATTACCCCTTTGGCGACGAATTTTACTTTACAGCCGGGGCGATAGAGATATTCGGCTCCGACACCGCACTCGACTGGACGAGAATCAGCGATAGCCCAGCCTGGAACGGAATACCTCTCAGCGACTTGTCTGACATGGAATTTTCCTCTGACATGGACCGGCTCAATCGCTATCTCGGGGCGGGAATATTCTTGCATGGCAGACAAAGCTGGAGCCTGACCCTGCAGGGAGGGGCTTATTTTGGCGACGATCATTCTGACCGCGTGCTGATTTCAGAGCCGCTTATCAATGATGACAGCATGATGCTGGATGATCTGGACCGTATCGATAGCGAGGCTGTAGGCCAGCGCCATGCTCGCCATGTGAAACCTGTGGGCCATTTGGTATTCAGGCGTCGGTTTTGATGCGAATAACTTACATCCTTACGTGATCTTTTCAGGCGGTTCATACTAAGCTCTGTTCAATAGTGATGAGTCGATAGAGCGCGATCTTTCATGCCCCTGAATTTATCCTTCCTGCCTTTTCTCAACCGCGTCGAAAAGACCGTGCTCGATGCGGTCGAGGACGAGGTGGAATGGTTTTGCCTTCCAGCAGGGCAAATCCTGTTTAAAGAAGGCGATGATGCGGATGCGTTTTATCTGGTCCGTTCGGGTGCTCTGGCAGCATTTCGTGAAGGCGCATTGGGACAGCCTGACCTGCTGGGTTATATCCGGGCTGGTGAACCGGTGGGCGAGATGTCACTGCTGGATGAAAGCCCTCACAGCGCCAGTGTGTATGCGCTTCGTGACACCGAATTGGTTCGCCTGCCAAAAGCCAGCTTTGATCGCCTGACCCGAAAGCATGCCAGCTTGATGCGGGAACTCGCCCGCATGATGTTAGCGCGAATGCGGGGCCATGAAAGGCGTACAGGCTCAGACCCGAAAGTATTTGCCCTAGTCTCCACCTCGCCGTCGATTGATCTGGACTATCGGGCCGGTGAGTTGAAAGACGCCCTCGCCCGGCTGGGCTGCACGACCATGATCTGTGGTGAAGAATGTTCTGACTGGACGGGCCAGAAACTCGACGCTTTGGAAGCCGAATACGATATCGTTCTTCTGACCGCCCGGATGGGCGATGCAACATGGGCCCGGCGGGCCATGGGCCGGGCAGACCGGATGTGGTTGTTTGCAAGAGCCGACGCCCACCCGTCTGTCCCTTTATTGCCGGAAGATCCCTCACCTGCCGCCAAACTGAAATTGCTGGATGTGGTTTTGTTGCATTTTGGCGGTGTTGCCCCCGTCGTCAGACCACAAGTCTGGGCCGATGCAGCTGAATCCTCACGCCTGTTTCATTGGCGACAAGATCATGCCCGTGCCGATGCAGAGCGCCTGGCCCGCACACTGGCCGGACGATCCGTCGGCCTGGTCGTCTCTGGCGGTGGAGCAAGGGCTTACGCCCATATCGGTGCAATCCGGGCCTTGCGAGAAGCAGGCATCCCCCTGGACTTTGTCGGTGGTTCCTCAATGGGAGCGATCATTATGGCCGGGGTCGGGCTGGAATGGTCCGATGACGAACTTCAAGAGCGCATTCGCCAAACATTCGTTGCCTCCAATCCCCTTGATGACTGGATGTTGCCGGTGGTCTCATTGGCCAAGGGCAATAAGGTTGACGCCCGCCTGAAAGAGCATTTTGGCGAGACGGAAATTGCTGATCTGGCCCGCCCGTTTTTTTGTCTGTCGTCCAATCTGGCCAATGGCAAAACCCATGCCCATCGCGGTGGACTCTTGCGCGATGCGCTTCGCGCCACCATCGCCATACCGGGACTTTTACCGCCGGTGGTCAAGGATGGAAAAATCCTGGTCGATGGTGCGGTCTTCACCAATTTTCCGGCGCGCGAAATGCAAGCCTTTCATCGCGGTGCCGTCGTTGGTGTTGATGTCACACGGGCAGAAGGCCTCAACCCGGAAGATTTCGAAAATCCGCCCAATTTTTTTGGCTGGGTCCGGCAAAACGGTCTGCACAGCCTCCCCCCCATTGCCTCATTATTGATGCGAGCCGCCACTATGGGTGTTGCTGATGATCACAGGCTTGGCCGGGAGGCTTCTGATCTGCTGGTTTTACCGGAAACTGATGTTGAAATTCGCGACTGGACCCGGTTTGAAGATGTCATAGAGGCCGGTTATGGAGCGACCCAGAAGGCCTTGGCCAATTCAAAATCCCGCCTCAAAAAGCGCTTGGGCGTTCAATAAGACTGGTAGGCGTCACGCCATTCTATCAGTTCAAGCGCCCGCTCAGCTGTAATCTGGGTGAAGCAGCTGGCATAGATTACGCTGGAGATCGTGCCGCCTTCAAAGATTGAAATCTCGAAACGACAATGGGCTTCCCGGTGAGCCTCCCATGCGTTTTGGGTCGTTTCAAAAGCAAGTGTCGGGTTTTCATCCAGATCATTAACGATCAGAGCCGAGACTTCTTCCAATTGCCTGGTCCAGGCCTGGGTTTCCCGGCTGGCACATTGGGTCATCCCATGCGTACTCTGGTTTTGACTAATGGATGTACAGACTTCGGTGTATTGCCCGATACAATTGGCCCGGCGCGCCTCGGCATCATGATAATCCATGAAGCATGTCAGGATTGTTTCATTGGCCCCCAGGATCGGCATCGGACCAGCGGTGTCCTGTCCGCCCTCAATTTTTTGAGCCTCTGAACAGGCCGTGATCGCAAAAACCAGACTGATAGCAAAAACAAGAGTGCGCATGAATTGATCCTGATGACAGCTTTGGTCATCAATCTAGCGCGTATAAATGAACCCGTCTTGAATAATCTGGATCAAGCGGTTTCGTTGAACAATTCCCGCCCGATCAACCAACGGCGGATTTCAGAGGTTCCGGCCCCTATTTCATAGAGTTTGGCATCGCGAAGAAGGCGGCCTGTTGAATATTCGTTGATATAGCCATTTCCGCCCAAGAGCTGGATGGCGTCCAACGCCATCTGCGTGGCAGCCTCAGCGGCATACAAAATGGCCCCGGCTGCATCCTTGCGGGTGGTCTGGTTTCGATCACAGGCCTTGGCAACAGCATAGACATAGGCGCGTGCCGAATTCATCCGCACATACATATCTGCCAGCTTGCCCTGAACCAGCTGAAATTCGCCGATGGATTGGCCAAATTGTTTGCGTTCGCGAATATAGGGCATCACCACATCCATGCAGGACTGCATGATACCAATGGGCCCGGCCGACAGCACCGCCCGCTCGTAATCGAGACCCGACATCAATATCTTCGAGCCGCCATTGAGAGGCCCCATAATATTTTCTTCGGGCACTTCGCAATCTTCAAATACCAGCTCTCCGGTTTCCGACCCGCGCATGCCCAGTTTATCGAGTTTTTGCGCCACGGAAAAACCCTTGAAATTCTTCTCAATCAGGAAGGCGGAAATTCCCCGAGAGCCCGCTTCAGGCTCGGTTTTGGCATAGACCACCAAAGTATCAGAAGACGGAGCATTGGTGATCCACATCTTCGATCCATTGAGGATGTAGAGATCACCTTTCTTTTCTGCCTTGAGACGCATGGAGACGACGTCAGAGCCTGCGCCCGGCTCGGACATGGCCAAACAACCAACATGCTCTCCGCTCATCAATTTAGGCAGATAGCGTGATTTTTGCTCATCATTAGCCCAGCGGCGAACCTGATTGACGCACAAATTGGAATGCGCGCCATAGCTGAGACCGACCGAAGCCGATGCCCGGCTAATCTCTTCCATGGCAACGACATGTTCCAGATAACCCAGCCCTGTTCCGCCATCTTCTTCGGGCACGGTCATGCCCAGCAGGCCCAGATCGCCCATTTTGCGCCAAAGGTCTGCCGGAAACTGATCACTGCTATCAATTACAGCGGCG
>Ga0316207_10002620_pt1 | contig 18095 bp, 16 predicted proteins | sample 6weekpyrite_MG_FD_204943 | JGI IMG/M metagenome (GOLD analysis project Ga0316207, IMG submission 204943) | Microbial mat bacterial communities from mineral coupon in-situ incubated in ocean water Damariscotta River, Maine, United States -... | ecosystem: Environmental > Aquatic > Marine >...
CGAGCGCGATGGTGCGTTCTACCTCTTCACGCTGCGTATGATCCCTGCTGTGCCGTTCTTCGTCATCAACCTTGTCATGGGTCTGACGCGGATCAAGACGCTGACATTCCTGATCGTGAGCCAGATCGGGATGCTGCTGGGCACGATTGTCTTCGTCAATCTTGGCACAAGGCTGGCCGAGATTGAAAGCACTTCGGGCCTGTTGTCGCCTGCCTTGATCGGCAGCTTTGTCCTGCTCGCCATCGTCCCGTGGATCGCCAAGGGGATCGTGGGCGCGATTAAACGTCGGCGTGTCTATGCGGGCTACACCCGCCCCAAAAGCTATGACCGCAATATGGTGGTGATCGGCGCGGGCGCGGCGGGGCTGGTGTCTTCGTTGATCGCCTCAACGGTCAAGGCCAAGGTCACGCTGGTCGAAGCGCATGAAATGGGTGGCGATTGCCTCAACACCGGCTGCGTGCCGTCCAAGGCGCTGATCAAAAGCGCCAAGGTTGCTGAAACTATGCGCAAGGCTGATCGCTATGGGATCGAGGCGGCTGAGCCCAAAGTGCCGTTCAAAAAGATGATGGCGCGCGTCATGGATGTGATCAAAACGATCGAACCGCATGACAGTGTTGAACGGTATGAAGGGCTCGGCGTCGATGTGGTCAAAGGCTATGCCAAGATCATCGACCCGTGGACTGTCGAAATTGCGCGCAATGGCGAAGACGGGACCGGCGGGACGCAGCGCCTCACCACCCGCTCTATCATTATCGCCAGTGGCGCAGAGCCTGTCGTCCCGCCCATCGAGGGGATTGAAAGTTCAGGCTACCTCACCAGCGAAACCATGTGGGAGGCATTTTCCCAAATGGACGAAGTGCCGCCGCGCATTGCCGTGTTGGGCGGAGGTCCGATTGGATGCGAGCTTTCTCAATCGCTTGCGCGCCTTGGCTCGAAAGTGACTCAGGTCGAGATGGAAGAACATGTGCTTGGCCGCGAAGATGAAGACGTGTCCGAACTTGCCCGCAGCGCGCTTGAACAGTCGGGCGTTAGCGTCCTTACCGGCCATCGCGCAGTGCGGGTAGCGGACGGCGTTCTTCACACCCAAAATGACAGCGGCGAAGTGCCGGTGCCCTATGACGCGCTCATCATCGCGGTCGGGCGCAAGGCGCGGCTTACCGGATTTGGGCTGGAGGAATTGGGGATCGACACCGACAGAACCGTTGTCACCGATGAATTCCTCGCCACCAAATTCCCCAACATCTTTGCCGCGGGCGATGTTGCAGGGCCATACCAGTTCACCCATACCGCCAGCCACCAGGCATGGTTTGCCAGCGTCAATGCGCTGTTTGGCCAGTTCAAAAAGTTCAAGGCCGATTACCGCGTGATCCCCGCTGTCACCTTCCTTGATCCAGAGGTCGCGCGCGTTGGCATCAATCAAAAAGAGGCAGCAGAGCAGGGCATCGAGGTGGAGGTCACAACCTACGGGCTCGATGACCTCGACCGCGCAATCGCGGAAAGCGAGACACAAGGTTTTGTCAAAGTGCTGACGCCCGCTGGCGGCAAGGATACCATTCTTGGCGCGACAATCGTGGGCAGCAATGCGGGCGAATTGCTGGCCGAATATGTGCTGGCGATGAAGGCCAAATTGGGCCTCAACACCATCCTTGGCACTGTGCATTCCTATCCGACCATGGCCGAAGCGAACAAGTTTGCAGCGGGCAATTGGAAGAAAGCGCATAAGCCCGAATGGCTGCTTAACTGGGTTGAAAAATATCATGACTGGCGGCGGGGCTGAACACGCTCGCCACACCAACGGGAGAATTACGATGCTTCAGTCAATCTCACTTTTGATCATGCGGATCGGCACAGGGGCCTTGCTGGTCATCTGGGGTCTTGTGCGCGTTGTCGGCGGCATGGGCACCGGATTGGCAGACAAGTATTACAGCGGCGTCGGATCAAACGAGATGCTACAACTGACCTATGGCTGGGCCGAAGTTGCGCTTGGCCTGCTCGTACTGCTTGGCCTGTTTCGCAAATATACGCTGATCGGTTCGGCAATTATTCTGGTTGGCGGTGCCATTCCGATCTGGCGCCACTTTCTTGATCCGTTCGGACGCTATCTGTTTGCCGATCCCGAAGCGGCCAATATCCTGTTCTTCCCGTCGATCACCGTTGCAGGTGCAGCCTTGGCCTTGATCGCATTCCGCGATTTTGACAGGTATGCGCTCGACAACCTGATTGGCAAAAAGGACTGATCAGGCAAAGGTTTAGGGGGTAGAGCTTGGAACTCTTCGATCAGTTTCGCGGGATCATCGGGATCGCCGTGCTGCTGGCGCTGGCTTGGGGGTTAAGCGAAAATCGCAGCCACCGACCAAGCCTTCGCTGGATAGCAGGCGCCTTGTTACTGCAAGGCGTGTTCGCGCTGCTGATCGTGCGCGTGCCGTTTGTGTGGGACGTTGTAACCGCCGCCAATGAAGGGGTCGCCGCGATTGAGCGCGCGACGCTTGACGGGTCGGCCTATATGTTCGGCTATCTGGGCGGCGCGGACTTGCCGTTTGAATTGAAAGATGGCGCGCAGCCCCCGCTGATCATCGCATTCCAGATCCTGCCGCTGGTGATTGTGTTCAGCGCGCTTGCTGCGTTGCTGTGGCATTGGGGCGTGCTTAGATGGCTTGTCAACGGCCTGTCATACCTGTTGCGCCGCACGCTTGGTGTGAGCGGTGTTGTCGGCCTGTCGGGCGGGGCCAATATGTTTCTGGGCGTGGTGGAAAGCCCGCTGGTCGTGCGCGCCTATTTCGCCAAGATGAGCCGCGCTGAACTGTTCCAGGTCATGGTCCTTGCCATGGCGACCATCAGCGGCGCGATCCTGATCCTTTATGCCACCACCTTGCGCCAAAGCGTGCCCGATGCTGTCGGCCATATGATCGCAGCCTCGCTAATCTCGCTGCCCGCCGCCTTGTTGATTGCCAAGCTGATGGTGCCCGGAAATCCCGACGATGCCTCTACCGCTGCCGAAGACGGGGAGCAGGGCCTCAAATACGAAAACAGCATTGATGCCGTGGTCAAAGGCACGATGGACGGGATGCAATTGTTCCTTGCCGTGATCGCGGTGATCATTGTGATCTTTGCGCTGGTTTCACTGATAGATCAGGTGCTCGCATTGCTGCCCTTGATGGGTGATGAGCCGTTGACCTTGAAACGGATATTCGGCTGGATATTTGCGCCTTTCATGTGGCTGATCGGTGTGCCTTGGGGCGAAGCGCAGGCCGCAGGCGGATTGATGGGCACCAAGGCGATCCTCAATGAATATGTCGCCTATCTTGAACTTGCTGCCCTACCCGAAGGGACGCTGGGTGAACGCAGCTTGTTGATTGTCACCTATGCGCTTTGCGGTGTGGCCAATCTTGCCAGTGTGGGATTGCTGGTATCGACCATCGGGACGCTTTGCCCCGAACGCCGAGCAGAAGCGGCGGCGCTCGGCATCAAAAGCTGGATGGCGGGCAATATGGCGACCGCGATGACAGGCGCGTGGATCGGATTGGTCACGGTCTGATGTTTGATGCCAAGCTGCGCCCGCTGATCGATCCGCCGCTTAATCGTGCAGGCCGCGCGCTCGCCCGGATGGGAGTGTCGGCCAATATGCTCACCTTTACAGGGCTGGCAATTGGATTGGGCGGAGCGGTTGCGATCGGGTTTGGCGAGCTATGGCTGGGCCTTGCACTCATCCTTGCCAATCGCTTGCTCGACGGGCTGGATGGCGCGGTGGCGCGCACCAATGGGCCAACCGATTTGGGAGGGTATTTCGATATCGTGGCAGATTTTGCGTTCTACGTTTCGATCCCGCTCGGCTTTGGCGTTTTGTCAGCCGAGAATACGCTGCCGGCGTTGGTTCTGGTGGCGAGCTTTGTGCTCACCGGCGTCAGCTTTCTTGCCTTTGCTGTGGTCGCAGCCGAACGCGGCTCAGCGTCAGATGCGCATGGCAAAAAGAGCTTTTTCTATTCAACCGGCCTTGCCGAAGGGGCAGAAACGATCGCGGTTTTTGTCGCGATGTGCCTGATGCCAGCATGGTTTGGCGTAATCGCATACGCCTATGCCGCGCTGTGTGTGCTCACCGTGTTTCAGCGCAGCGCGCTAGCAGTAGCGATGTTCGCTCAACGCTGACCGATTTGCTGCGCGACCAATTCGCGCAGTTCGGCAATCCGCGCAGCATTGGCGCCAAGATCGCTGCGACCCACGCGGCTGACGGAGCGAAAATCAATCTGGTTTTCGCCGACGCGCGCAACGACATCATCTTTAAAACCGAACCAGAACGTCTCTGCAACGCCTTCGACCCGGCCAGTACCGGCATCGGGACGGATATCGGCAAAGCCCATTTCTCCCATCGCCGCTGCGACTGCGGCAACGGCGTCGGCCTTGCTCGCTCCGCCCAGTGGAAGCGGGGAAAGCTCAGCATAGGTATCGGTGATGATCTGCGCGTGGCTTTTGATCGCGAGTTCAGGCGGGCTGCTGGCAAACATTTCAAGCTCGCCCAGAGGCGCTTGATAATCGCTGAGCGGATTGGCTTCCATTTCGGCGCGCGCTGCCATGGTTTCAGCCGAGAATGCTGGCGGGTTCGATGTATCGGTGGCGACATCGTGGATCGGATTATCGGCTGCTGTTCCGCCCATCGACGCGATCAGCATGAAGGCAATGGCCGGGACCACAATTGCCAAAATCCCAACGCCGATCACCGATTTCTGGCGAGGCTTTTTGATAAATCCGATCACCAGCGAAATGATCGCGGTTACAAACATCAATCCAATCAAGATCGGGCCGCCACCAATGGTGAGTGTGCCCAATCCGGTCTGCCATCCCCACAGCCCAACTTTGGTGCCGAGCGCTGCGATGATGAAGAAAATTGGGGTGAAGACCAAAAGCGCGAGAACGAGCTTGGTATGCCAGCTGAGGTTTTTCATGGGATTGCCTTTTAACGCCCATGCTCCGTTTCGCAATCTCACAGCGCCAATAGGCCTTGCAAATCACCGCCAAAGGAGAGAATTGGAAGTGATCTCACTGCAAGGAAAGACACCAGACATGCGCATGCTTCTCCCCTCCGTTCTCGCCCTCACCAGCCTTGCCGCGCTTTCGGCATGCGGCGGCGGCGCAAGTGATGAACAGGCGGCCCCTGAATTGACCGGCGAAACAGCGGGTGAAGAAGCGGTCGAAGAAGTGAGTAGCGAACCCGTGGTCGAGGTAGCCTTTGCCGATCTGACAGGCGATGCGGCCGCAGGCGAGGCGGCCTATGCGCGCTGCCGTGCGTGCCACATGCTGACAGAAGATGGCACGAGCGTCGGGCCAACGCTTTATGGTGTTGTCGGTCGTCCGGCAGGTTCGGTTGCAGGCTATAATTATTCAGCGGCCAACGGTTCGGCCGATGTCGTGTGGAGCGGTGATGTTCTGTTTGAATATCTTGCAGCGCCTAGCGAATTCCTACCCGGAACACGCATGATGATCCCGGGTATTGTCGATCCGCAGGAACGTGCTGACCTCATTGCCTTCCTCGAAGCCAACGCAGCGCAATAATCGCTAACGCTTGCCTGTGCGCGTCAATAGCAGAACCGGCAACAGCCCTGCGGCTAGCAGAATAAGCGCCGGGATCGAGGCCTCTACCAACCGTTCATCGCTAGCGAGGCGATAGGTGCGCGTGGCCAGCGTTTCGAGGTTGAACGGGCGCAGGATCAAGGTCGCAGGCAATTCGCGCAATGTGTCGATGAACACCAACGCCGCTGCTGCGGCGATGCTTGGGCTGAGCAGGGGCGCGTATATCCGGGTAAGCACGCGCGCCGGCTTTGCGCCAAGCGATCGGGCTGCGGCATCAAGCGAGGGCGGGATTTTGCTCAATCCGCCATCGATGGAATTGAACGCGACCGTCAAAAACCGGACAGACAGCGCATAGATTAACAAGGCGCTTGTGCCTGTCAGGATCAGCCCGCCTGAATAGCCGAATGTGTCGCGCGCAAAGCGGCTAATGCTGCCATCAATTGCTCCTAATGGCGCGAGCAGGCCGACTGCTAAAAGCGCGCCGGGCAGTGCATAACCCAGCGTTGAAACCCTGATCGCGCCCTTGGTTAGCGGGGAGCTTGAACGCGTCTTGGCAAAGCCGAGAAGGATCGCAGCGGTAAGGCAGACTAGCGCTGTCGCCAGACCAAGACGCAGGCTGCCGCCTGCATATTGCCACAAATTCCCGTTAGCCCCGATTGCAACATCGCTGAGAGCCAGCCAGCCCAAATGCGCTGCGGGAATGGCAAAGCCGATGATCACTGGCAGTGCGCATGCGAGCGTAGCCAGCGCCTTGCCCAAAGGTGACAGATGGATCAGCGGCTCGTCAGCGTTGCTGGCACCGCGCGCGGCAAAGCCGTCCTTGCTGGCGGTGCGTCCAACGCGGGTGCGGGCCTCTAAAGCGATCAGCACGATCACAAAGACCAGCATGATCGCTGCCAATTTGAGCGCGGCCTGTTTGTCCCCCATCGCAAGCCAGCTGCGGAAAATGCCGGTGCTGAATGTCGGGATCGCAAAATATTGCGCAACACCAAAATCGGCGAGCACTTCCATCAACACCAGCGCCAATCCGCCTGCAATGGCAGGGCGCGCGGCGGGCAGGGCGACTTTCCAAAATGCGCGCATAGGTGTCGCGCCAAGGCTGCGCGCTGCGCTGAACTGGCCAAGGCTTTGTGCAGCAAATCCAGCCCGCGCGAGCAGATAGACATAAGGGTAAAGCACGATGCCTAGAACAAACGCCCCCCCGCCAAGCGAGCGCACTTGCGGGAACCAATATTCGCCAACGCCCACTCCGAATGCGCTGCGCAAGGCGCTTTGCACTGGGCCGGTGAAATCGAGCAGATCGGCATAGATATAGGCCGCGATATAGGCTGGCACCGCCAAGGGCAGGACTAGCGCCCATGCAAACAGTTTGCGCCCCGGGAAACGCGCCGCGGTGACGAGCCAAGCGCAACCTGTGCCAATTATCGCTGCCAATGCGCCGGCCAGCACCATCAACAGCAAGGTGTTGCCGATATACCGGCCAAGCACCGTTTGAGCGAGATGGGTGATCGCCTCAAACCCGCCGCCCGGTGCGGACACAAGGATCGCAGCGATCGGCAATGCTGCCAAAGCCGCCACCAGTAATGCAGCGATCGTCCAGCCGCTAATGCTGAGCGTGCGGCCACTGCGCGATGGGGCAAGACTTGCAGATTCGCTTGCAGGTCCTGGGGAGGATTGCGTAAGCCTGCTCACCAGACCGGCCGCCTCACCAAGCACAGGACAAGTTTTTGAGCCTTCGATTCGAACATATTGCCCATGCTTATGAAAATGTGGCGGCGCTGCACGATATTTCTTTCACAGCCCCTAGTGGAGAGATCACCTGCCTGCTTGGATCGTCGGGTTGCGGAAAGTCAACCTTGCTCGGTCTCGCGGCTGGTTTGTTGAGCGTGCAACGCGGCAGGGTGTCGGTTGGCGACGAAGTGTTAGCCGAGCCAGGCATGAACCCTCCTCCCGAAGCGCGCCCTGTCGGGTTGGTGTTTCAGGACGGCGCGCTCTTCCCGCATATGACGATTGCGCAAAATGTCGGCTTTGGTCTGGGCAGCAGCGACCAGGGCGCGGTTGACGGATGGCTTGAAGCGGTTGGCCTTGGCGGCCTCGGCGCGCGCTACCCGCATGAACTTTCGGGCGGTCAGCAACAGCGCGCGGCGCTGGCCCGCGCAATGGCGCCGGGGCCGCAGGTTTTGTTGATGGATGAACCATTTGCCAGCGTCGATATTGTGCTGCGCCGCCGCCTGCGCCGCGATTGCCGCAGGCTGCTGCGCGAACGCGGGGCGACCACGGTTCTGGTGACGCATGATCCCGAAGAGGCGCTTGATGTGGCTGACCGGATTGCTGTGATGGATGCGGGGCGGATTGTTCAATTCGGCACTCCTGAAGAATTGCACGAAGCGCCCAAGGCAGCCTCTGCTGGCGCGATTTTTGGCGGTGCGCAGGTGGTGCGCGCTAAGCGGCAGGGTGAGCAATTCCTGACCGCCTTTGGCAATTGGCCGGTGGCTGCTGTCTCGGGCGATGTGCCTGATGCCAGCATGCTCGATCTGTTGGTGCACGCCGATCAGCTCGACTGCGTGCCAGATGCTGAGGGGCTTGCTTTGCGCGATCTTCAGCCGCTGGGTTCGGCAACGCGTGTGTTCCTGACCGGATCGGGCGGGGAAGAGATTGCAGCTGAAACGCCAGATACGATTGATCCAGCTGCGCGATACCGGCTGCAGCCCAAGGATTTGAGCCTGCGCGCCTTTGCCCGCGTCTAGTGCTGCGACGATTGGACGTGTTGTGAAGATAGGGCTTGCCATTGCATAAATACTATTGCAACGCATTCTCAACAACTCAAGAAGGACTTTCGATGAAACGCATGATTCTTGGCGCTGCAATGGCATTCGCCGTAACCGCTTGTTCGCAAGGCGGCGCACCTGATGGTGACGCCGGGGCGGATGCTGGCGAGGTAAACCTGTTCTCCTCGCGCCATTATGACACTGATCTGGCGCTCTATGAGGACTTTACCGAACAGACCGGTATCGAGGTCAATCTGATCGAAGCCGATGCCGATGCGCTGATCGAACGCATCCAGAGCGAAGGCGACCTAACCAGCGCCGATCTGCTGATCACGGTGGATGCAGGCCGCCTGTGGCGCGCCGAGGAAGCGGGCATTCTTGCCCCTGTTGAATCGGACGTTCTGGCGGAGCGATTGCCCGACCATCTGCGTCATCCCGATGGCCTGTGGTTCGGTCTTTCGACCCGCGCGCGCGTCATCATCTATAACCGCGAAGCCGGGACGCCCGAAGGGCTCGAAACCTATGCCGATCTTGCTGATCCGGCATGGCGCGGCGATATCTGCATTCGTTCTTCGTCGAACATTTACAATATCTCGCTGCTTTCCAGCATGATTGCCAATCAGGGCGCTGAGGCGGCTGAGGCATGGGCAAACGGCGTGGTTGCAAACTTTGCCCGCGACCCGCAGGGCAATGACACCGCCCAGATCGAAAGCGTTGCCGCAGGCGAATGCCGGATTGCGGTTGTGAACACCTATTATCTGGCGCGCCCCGAACGCGCCGAAGACCTTGCGAAGGTGGGCGTGATCTTCCCCGATCAGGGTGAGGGCCAGGCAGGCGCTCACGTCAATGTCAGCGGTGCAGGTCTGGTGAAAGGCGCGCCCAATGCCGAAAACGCCATCGCCTTCCTTGAATATCTGACATCGGAAAGCGCACAGCGTTACTTCGCAGACGGCAACAACGAATACCCCGCCGTTGCAGGCCTTGAGGCCAATTCGTCGGTCGAGCAACTGGGCGAATTCCGCGCAGACACGCTCAACGCTGCCGAAATCGGCCGCAACCAGCGCGAAGCTGTCGAGATTTTCGACCGAGCAGGCTGGAACTGATCGGGCCGCTTGGGCTGAATTGATCAGGGGTGAAGGCGCGATATCAAGCCGTGCTTTCACCCTTTATCGCTAAACTACCTTGAAGGACGCGCGCCAAAGCGCCATTTGCGCCAACAACAATGGTGCAAGAACGGGGGCGCAATGCGTCTCCACATTTTTCGAGGCCGAGTTTTGAGCGACACTGCAACCACCAATCCGATCCCGCCGCGCGAAGCATTCAAGGAAAGCGGCGCGATGTCGGTTGAGACGATCACCGATGTTCACCAGTGGAACGATGATCTCTTCAGCTTGAAGATGACCCGTCCGGCAAGCTTTCGTTTCCGCTCGGGCGAATTTGTGATGATCGGCCTTCCCAAAGAAGACGGAAAGCCGCTGCTGCGCGCCTATTCGGTTGCCTGCCCCAGTTATGAAGAGGAACTCGAGTTTCTCTCGATCATTGTGCAGGACGGCCCGCTCACCTCGCGGCTTCAACATATTAAACCTGGTGATCCGATCTATCTCGGCAAAAAGCCAACCGGCACGCTGGTTACCGATGCGTTGCTGCCGGGTAAGCGCCTGATCATGCTGTCCACCGGCACCGGACTTGCCCCGTTTATGAGCCTTGTGCGCGATCCTGAAGTCTACGCGATGTATGACGAGGTGATTGTTGTGCATTCGGTGCGCCGTGTCGCTGATCTGGCCTATCGCGATTTGCTCGAAAGCAAGCTTGAAGGCGATCCGCTGCTCGAAGATGAAGACCGCGAACGCATGATCTATGTGCCAACGGTCACGCGTGAAGATTTCCACACGACCGACCGTATTCAGGTGCTGATCGATGATGGACGCCTGTTCAAGGACAGCAAAGGCGCCAAACAGCTCGATCCTGAAACGGACCGCGTGATGCTGTGCGGATCAATGGCGATGATCAAAGACCACGCTGCCGACTTGGAAGCGCGCGGATTTGAAGAAGGCGCCAACAACAAACCCGGCCAATTCGTAATCGAACGCGCGTTTGTGGGATAAGCGGAACTAACCGTTTCGCGCTTTACATCACTGCCTCTTCCGGTTCAGTTGCGGCTCGCAACCTGATTGTGGAGAGATAAAACCGATGCTGCAAACCGCGCACCGCACCGCTTACAACGAAGACCACGAAGCGTTTCGCGACACTGTTCGCAAAGTCCTTGCCGAACATATGACCCCATTCCTCGATCAGCATGAGGAAGAGGGCATTGTCCCGCGCGAGGCATGGAAGGCGCTGGGCGAGGCAGGGATGCTGTGCCCTACGATTGCAGAGGAAAATGGCGGTCTGGGCCTCGATTTCGGATTCAACTGCGTCGTCAATGAAGAGGTATCCTATCTCGGCTCTGCCGCTGGCTTCACTTTGCAGAACGACATCACGGCCAATTATTTCGAACGGTTGGGCAGCGAGGAACAGCGCGCCAAGTACCTACCCCGCATGGTGTCAGGCGATGTGATCAGCGCCATCGCGATGACCGAACCGGGCGCAGGCAGCGATTTGCAAGGGGTAAAAACCACCGCGGTTGCCGATGGCAATCACCTCATCATCAATGGCTCCAAAACCTATATCACCAACGGCCAGAACGCCGATGTGGTGATCGTAGTGGCCAAAACCGATCCCAGCCAAGGGGCCAAGGGCACCTCGCTGATATTGGTCGATGCCGATACGCCCGGCTTTGAAAAGGGCCGCAATCTCGACAAGATCGGCCAGCATTCGGCTGATACGTCAGAGCTATTTTTTGCCGATGTGCGCGTGCCCAAGACCAATATTCTGGGCGGCGAAGGGCGCGGCTTTATCCATCTGATGGAAGAATTGCCGCAGGAACGCCTTTCTATCGCGGTCACAGCCATGGGTGCAGCGCAGCGTGCCTTTGATGAAGCGGTGAACTTCACCAAGGACCGCAAGGCTTTTGGACAGACCGTGTTTGAATTCCAGAACACCAAGTTCACGCTGGCCGATCTTAAAGCCAAGCTGCAAGTGGGTTGGGCGCATCTCGACTGGGCCATTGCCCGGCACCTGCGCGGGGAATTGACGACTGATGAGGCTAGCGCTGCAAAGCTGTGGCACACCGAAATGCAATGGCAGATGGTCGATGCCAGCCTGCAATTGCATGGCGGCGCGGGCTATATGAACGAATATGCCATCGCTCGCCTGTGGCGCGACGCGCGCGTGCAGCGCATTTATGGCGGGACCAGCGAGATCATGAAAGAAGTCGTCTCGCGCAGCATTTAGGGGGAAAAGGCGATGAGCAAGGCTCTCGATTTTAGCGACAAGCATATCCTTGTCATCGGCGGGTCGAGCGGGATCGGCAACGGCATCGCGCACGGGTTTCGTGCAGGTGGTGCACGCGTCACCGTTACCGGCACTCGGCCTGATGCAGGCGACTATCTTGAGGCGGAGGACAGCGATTTCACCGGCCTTGAATACGCGCAGCTTAATGTGACCGATCGCAATGCCGCAGACGCGCTGGCGGCAAGGCTTGGCGGTGTTGATGTGCTGGTCCAGAGCCAGGGCGTCGTGCGCTACAAGCGTCAGGAGTTTGAGCGGGAAGGGTGGGATGATGTCGTGGACGTCAATCTCAACTCTGTAATGGATGTGGCGCGCGCGTTTCATGCGGCGCTTGCCGACGCAGACGGGTCCATGATCGTCGTCTCGTCAGTCGCGGCGTTTAAATCGACGCTTGGAACCCCTGCCTATGCCGCCTCCAAAGCGGGCGCAGCGAGCTTGGTCAAATCGCTGGGCGAGGCTTGGGCGCGTGACGGGATCAGGGTCAACGGCATCGCGCCAGGTCTGGTCCCGACCAAGCTGACCGCTGTCACAACCGAGCATGAAGGCAGGCGCGAGGCCAGCTTGCGCTCCATCCCGCTCCGCAGGCTCGGCACACCTGAAGATATGGCAGGCGCTGCGCTGTTTCTTGCCTCGCCGCTTTCATCTTACATGACCGGCCAGACACTGGTGGTGGATGGCGGGCTAACGCTGTCATGATGGCAAGAATAAAGGGCACCGCGCAATGAAGTTTACGCGCCTTGGGCATTCCGGCCTTTCGGTATCGCGGCTTTGTCTTGGTTGTATGTCTTATGGCGACACGACCAAGGGTTGGCACGGGGACTGGCTGCTGGGCGAAGAAGAGAGCCGCCCATTCTTTCGCCAAGCGCTCGAATCCGGGATCAATTTCTTCGACACCGCCAATGGCTATTCGGGCGGGACGAGCGAGGAGATCACTGGCAAGCTGCTCAATGAAATGGCGCGGCGCGACGAGATCGTGGTTGCGACCAAGGCGTTTATTCCGTGGCGCAATGCTCCCAATACGGGCGGACTATCGCGCAAGAGCTTGATGCAGGCGGTTGATGACAGCCTGAAGCGGCTGGGCATGGATTATATCGACCTGTTCCAGATCCACCGTTGGGACGACGCAACGCCAATCGAGGAAACGATGGAGGCGCTGCACGACATCGTGAAGGCGGGCAAGGCGCGCTATATCGGTGCATCGTCGATGTATGCCTGGCAATTTGCGCGGGCGCAGGAAACAGCGCGCGCAAACGAGTGGACGCGGTTCATTGCGATGCAGAACCAGCTCAATCTGATCTACCGCGAGGAAGAGCGCGAAATGTTGCCGCTTTGCGCGTCACAAGGTGTTGGCGTGATCCCGTGGAGCCCGCTTGCCCGAGGCCGTCTGGCGCGGCCTGTGGGCGAAGAAACCGTGCGCAGCAAAACCGATGGCTTTGGCAAGGTGATCTATCCCGAAGACGAGGCGGATAACGCTGTTATCGGCGCGCTGGCAGCGCTTGGAGAGCAGCGCGGTGAACACATGGCGAGCCTTGCGCTGGCATGGCATTTCACCAAACCGATGGTGGCCTCTCCCATAATCGGGGCCACCAAACCGCACCATATAGAAGCCGCCATCGCCGCGCTCAATATTGATCTAAGCGAAGACGAAGTCGCTGCGCTTGAGGCTCCTTATCGCCCCAAATGGCCTACTGCGATGGCAATGGGTATGCCGGGAATGGATCAAGTGAGCGTGATCGGCGACACTTAAGCGCTTTTGCCCCTGCAAGCCCCCTGCGAGCCCCCTACGAGCCGGCGTCAATTGGCATTTTGGCGATGGGGCTATTTAGGGTAGCATGGCTACCCATCTGGAGGGGAAGGCATGATTCTCGCTTTTGCGGGCATAGACGCAAGCAGGGCTCGCAAGGCCTTGATTTGCATAGCACCGTCGCTGGTTTTTGCAGCGATGACGGTGCATGCGCCAGCCCATGCAGATGTGATGGAACTTGATGCCAACGGCGCGCGCTGGGTGGCGGGTGGACCGGCACCGCAGGCAGGCACCAGCGCAAACGGAGCTGCGATCGATCAGGCAGGCGGGGAACTCGGCGCCCATTATGTGATCGGTGAAATTCGCCAAAACGCCGCTGGAATCCCGTCGCAATACACCGCAAAGATTGCCGAACTCGCCGCGCGATATGAGCTCAGCCCCAGCTTGCTTGAAGCACTCGTGTGGCAGGAAAGCCGCTGGCGCGAAAACGCGGTCAGCCATGCTGGCGCACGCGGGTTGGCGCAATTGATGCCGGGCACTGCGCGTTATCTGGGCGTTGATCCCGATGATCCGATGCAAAACCTCGAAGGCGGCGCGCGATATTTGCGCGAACAGCTCGACCGGTTCGATGGTGATCTGGAAAAAGCGCTCGCTGCCTACAATGCAGGGCCGGGCCGGGTGATCCGTTCAGACGGTATTCCCAATATCCGTGAGACACAAAACTACGTCGCTGCAATCATGGGCCGCCTTGCAGATCATTCACGCGCGCCCGCGCCCTAGAATTGCGGGATTTGCCGAGCGCCTACGTTAAAAGGAATATGGACCACTTTATGACTTCGATTCTTCGCCCCTTTGCCCGGCAGATCGCCGCTATCGCTGCATTGCTGGGTGCAGCTTTGACGCCCGTTGCCGCATTCGCGCAGACGCAGCCCCAAACAGCCGCGCCGCAAGGATCAAGCCCGATTGTCAACGCGATGGTCTGGATGCAGTCGATCCTGCTTGGTCCGATCGCCACCAGCCTTGCGGTGATGGCGGTTGCGGCAGTGGGCTTCATGATGCTGACCGGACGGATGAACTGGCGCTTTGGAGCGACCGTGATCATCGGCGTCTTCATCATTTTTGGCGCTCCGGTGATTGTCGCCGGTATTGCAGGCGCGGCATAGGGAGATCGAGCAGCCAATGAGCGATCTTGTCCGCCATCCTGTCCACCGCGCTTTGACGCGGCCGCAGATGTTTATGGGGGTGACGATGAACTTCTTCGTCATCAACATGATGGTGACGACAATCGCGTTCCTCTTGCTCAAAAGCTATTGGATCGTGCCGGTTCCGGTCGTGATGCACATCATCGGATATTTCGCATCGCTGCGCGAACCGCGGATTTTTGACCTGTGGATCACCAAAGTGTCCAAATGTCCGCGTGTCCCCAATTTCAAACGCTGGGGGTGCAATTCCTATGCGCCGTAATGATGCAAAAGAGGCTTGCCCATGGTGAAGTGGATCGGCCCTGCTGCTTGGAGCGCGAAGGAAGCGCGCGTCGGCGACCGGCTGCCTTATGAGCGGCTGATCGATGAAGACACCGTGCTGCTGCGCGATGGTTCTGTGATGAGCGCGATACAGGTTCCCGGGCTGTTGTTCGAAACAGAAGATTCCGCCGCGATCAACGCCCATGCTGCAACCCGCGAAGTTGTGCTGCGATCGACGCTGGATGCGCGTTTTGTGCTCTATCACCACGTCATCCGCCGCCGGGTCGAGGTGGAGCTGGATGGCGAATTTCCCGATCCGCTTTCGCGCCACATTGATGCGCGCTGGAAAGAGCGTTTGGCGGGTGGTTCGCTGTTTATCAACGACCAGTTCGTAACGCTCATCCGCCGTCCCGCACGCGGCAAAACGGGCCTGCCGGAACGCATGGCCAAATTCTTCTCGCGGCAAGGGCCGGGCGAGCTGGAGGCTGACCCCAAGGATATCCGCAGCCTCAAAGCCGCGATCACCGGCCTTGTGGCATCGCTATCATCTTATGGCGCGGCGGTGCTGGGCGACTACGAAACGCCCAGTGGCACCAATTCTGAAATGCTGGAACTGCTTTCGGCACTCTATAATGGTGAAATGCGCCCTGTGCGCCGCCCCGATGCTGACACAGACATTGGCCATATGCTGCCCTATCGCCGCGCAAGTTTTGGCCTCGATGCGATGGAAATCAGGGGGTCAGGCGCGCCTGAATTTGCCTCTGTTTTAGGGTTGAAAGCCTATCCGGAGGCAACATCGCCCGGCCTGCTCGATCCGTTGTTGCGCCTGCCGTTTGAAATGGTGGTGAGCGAAAGCTACGCGCCGAGCGAGCGCACCACCGCGCGCGAGCGGATTGATCTGGCGCTGCGGCGTTCACGCTCTGTCGATGAAGAGGCAGCCGCTGAACGCGCAGACATGATGGCCGCGCGCGATGAGCTGGGGAACGGCGTTGTCGGATTTGGCGATCATCACCTGACCGTGCTGGTGCGCGAAAGCGCGCTTGACCGGCTCGACGATGCGACTGCGGCCTGTGCAGCGGCATTGGCCGATACCGGCGCGATTGCTGTGCGCGAAGACACCAATTTGGAACCGTCCTTCTGGGCGCAATTCCCCGGAAACGAGGAATACGCCGTCCGCCGCGCGCTCATTTCCTCTGCCAATATGGCGAGTTTTGGCAGCTTCCACGGCTTTGCCTTGGGGCAGGCGAGCGGCAATCATTGGGGCGATGCGGTCACATTGCTTGAAACGACCAGCGCGACCCCGTTCTTCTTCAATTTTCATCACGGCGATCTGGGCAATTTCTCGGTCATCGGGCCAAGCGGTTCGGGCAAGACCGTGGTGATGAACTTTCTTGCCGCGCAGGCACAAAAAGTGAAACCGCGCACGATCCTGTTTGATAAGGATCGCGGCGGCGAACTGTTCGTTCGCGGCATTGGCGGGCGTTATGACCGGATCAATCCGGGCGAGCCAACCGGTTTCAACCCGCTTGCGCTGCCTGATACGCCAACCAACAAGGCGTTTTTGCGCGATTGGCTGGGCGTGCTGCTAGAGGCTGACGGGCCAGAGGAATACGCAATCATCAGCGCAGCGGTTGATGCCGCCTACGCCAATGATGCAAGCCTGCGCCGTCTCAGGCATTTCAAGGAATTGCTCGCAGGAGCCAAGCGTCCGCAACCTGGCGACCTGGCTGACCGGCTAGGCGCGTGGATCGGAGCCGCGAAGGGAGACAGCGGCGAGCACGCGTGGCTGTTCGACAACGAGGTGGATGTGCTCGATCTGGAGCAGCGCGTGCTCGGTTTCGATATGACGCAGCTGCTGGAGAACCCGCGCCTGCGCACTCCGACCATGATGTATCTGTTCCACCGCATTGATGAGCGGCTTGATGGCGAGCCGACCATGATCCTGATCGATGAAGGTTGGAAGGCACTGGACGATGAGGTCTTTGCAGCGCGTATCCGCGACTGGCTCAAGACCTTGCGTAAACGCAACGCGCTGGTCGGCTTTGCCACGCAAAGCGCGCGTGATGCGCTGGAAAGTCGTATATCGACCGCCTTGGTAGAGCAGACCGCGACTATGGTCTTCATGCCTAATAGCCGCGCGCGGGCGGAGGATTATTGCGACGGTTTTGGTCTGACGAACCACGAATTGGCGCTGATCCGTTCGCTTCCCGCTCACAGTCGCTGTTTCCTCGTGCGGCAGCCCGATGCGAGCGTGGTTGTGCGGCTTGATCTGTCAGGCGCGCCCGAAGTGCTCACTATCCTGTCTGGCCGCGAAGCGTCCGTGCGGCGGCTCGACCTGCTGCGCGAAGCGGTGGGCGATGCGCCGAGCGAATGGTATCCCGCGCTTACCGATTGTGCATGGCCAGATGGCGCGAATGTCAGCGCAGATAGGCAGGCGGCGGAATGACAACGACCTGCGATCTTGTCGCCCAAGAGGTTGGCAGCGGCGTTGCTGCCGCCCTGACCGCAGTCGATTGCATCGCTTCCAATGTCAGCGAAGAGGCGTTTGATCGCCTGTTCGGCGCTGACGGCCAGCTTGGCCTTGCGCTGACGATTGCGCTCACGCTTTACGTTGCCTTTTTCGGTTTCAGCCTGATGCTCGGTCGGTCGAACCTGTCGATCCGCGCGGTCATTCCCAAGATGATGACGATCGGCCTTGTGCTGACCTTTGCGACCAGTTTCGCGGTGTTTCAGGCGGTGTTCTACAACCTCGTTGTAGGCGGGCCGAACGAGATTGCAGGCATCCTCACCGACAGCCAAGGCTCTGCCACGGCAACCTTTGCGACCAAGCTCGATATCGTGTTCCTGGCGGTGCAGGAGGCCAGCCAGGGGCAAAGCGATATCAACACATTCTCACCGCCCGGCATGATGTGGCTGGGCGCGGTATTGTTGCTTCTTGGCACGGTCGGATTGCTGGTGACTGCGCGTATCGGGCTGGCGCTTCTGCTTGCGGTTGGGCCCATTTTCGTGGTGCTCGCGCTTTTCAACGGCACGCGCGGGCTATTTGTGGGCTGGCTCAAAGGGTTGGTTTTGCTCGCGCTCGCGCCGCTTTTTGCAGTCGTGGGCGGGTCGATCATGCTTGAGATTGCCGTGCCAATTCTTGCAGCGCTTGTCGCGGTACCAGGCCAG
>Ga0316207_10002621_pt1 | contig 18093 bp, 6 predicted proteins | sample 6weekpyrite_MG_FD_204943 | JGI IMG/M metagenome (GOLD analysis project Ga0316207, IMG submission 204943) | Microbial mat bacterial communities from mineral coupon in-situ incubated in ocean water Damariscotta River, Maine, United States -... | ecosystem: Environmental > Aquatic > Marine >...
CCACCGGGAGCAGTTATACCAACCCCATTCCCTAATATGGGGCAAATGGTGCAAGCGGTTAATACTTCCCTAAAAGTGAAATTTTTTGCAGCCGAAGTGGTTACCATAAAATCACAAATACCCATGTCTCAAGGCGACGAGGCTGGTGTTGCCGGTGGTATGGTGTCTGGTCAAATAATGGGGCCGGTGTCATTTAAAAAGGGCAGTGCAAAAGTATTGGTGGAAGGCGTTGGCGTGGTTTATCAATCGGCTGTCACTGCGCATAATGGCGCTAATGCAAATGCGCCTGCAGGAATGCAACAGGCGCCAAGTCAAACAAAAGTCTTGGTGTCGAGTTAACCAAGAATATTAATAATAATTTGCCAATTTTCATTCTGTAGCGAAATTAATCACATCATCCAAATTATGAATTACCAATTCAAGTTTAACTTGATTGTAATTTGGACTACATGAATATTAGAATCTTGTCTAAACTAAAAGTATCCTGCTTTTAAAATGAACTAACATTTCAAAATTCCCATTATTTTATTCGATTATTTAATCAAATTGATTTTCTTTACGACGTTTTAACACAAATCAATTATCTTTTTGAATACTGATTAAAAGCTGGTTTATAATCAGTAAGCCCTTTAGACATTGATAGGGTAATAAAAATTTTAGTCATGCAATAGATGAAATTTACCATGGAGGAATTATGAAAAGACTCGTGTGTAGTATTGCTCTATTATCGTTGTCGCCATTGGCTTTGGCGGATAATGGACCAGGTTGTGGATTAGGACAACAATTGTGGAAAGGAAAAACAGGGTTGGTCGCACACACAAGTGCAGGCACAACCAATGGAACGGTCAGTTCACCATTGTCTGGTATTTTATCTGGCACATCGGGTTGTGAAAATCCCGGAATGGTGAGTAACGAATATCAAAAGAAAGTTTTTGTCGCGATGAATATGGATGATCTCGCGCAGGATATTGCAAGAGGATCAGGTGATCATATCACCTCCATGGCGACATTAATGGGTATTGACCAATCTGACCATGAAACGTTTTTTAGCGTAACTCAAGCAAATTATGAATCGATTTTTTCCTCTGACAGTGTTAATTATGATCAAGTTTTACAAGCTATGAATAACACAATGTTAGATGACAAGCGCTTATCTCACTATGTCGTTAAATCTTAATTAGATGAGTGAAAATTAAAATCTTCGCTTAAAAAAGCAGGTTCTTAAGGAGCAAAGAAATGAAACGAATGGTAACAATCGCAACATCACTGGTTTTAGCAACCACTTTGTCATCTCCACTATATGCTGGTGAAGATGGTGCAGGTTGTGGTCCTGGCAAAATTGTAATGCAAGGTAAATCTGGCAAAGATGCTAATACTACAGCAGCGTTAGTTAACCTTGTAGTGTCTTGGGTAATTCCACCAGTTATCCCTTTTGCTATGACAACTGGCACATTAGGTTGTGACGTAACACAACAAGTCAGCAACGAACACGAAAAAGAAACTTTTTTCGCGAAAAATGAAGACAATTTAACAATCGAAATGGCTCGAGGTGAAGGTGAACACCTACAATCGTTTGCTTCGGTTATGGGAATTGAAAATCAAGATCAGGAAGTATTCTTTAGTCATCTGCAAGATAACTATGAAAACATAGTGACGTCAGACAACATGTTAGCAAGCATTGATGTTTCAATGACTGAACATCCAGCATTGGTTAAATATGTTCAGTAAAATGTAACAGACAGACACCCGGTAGTTTTTAGACTAATATCGGGTGTTTGCTAACAGTTTTTTGCGTGCTTGTTTTCTTAATTCGTTTTTCAAACAACCACTGTTTGGATAGAAAATAATAATAACTTTCACAATTACGCCTCGTCTAAATTACATAATCACTAGAATAACAATGTCGTTTTTAAATCAAAAAACATTTCCAATTATTTTTTTCTTCAGTGTCTGTTGTTACCTACCCATGGTGGCATTGGCAGAAAGTATCGATTTGCATTTGAAAAATGGTCAATACGACCAAGCCGTTTTAAAAAGCGAGGGGAGCGATCATTACTTATCGACCTTGATTCAAAAAGCGCAGAATAAAAATCTCCACAAAAATACAACCTGGCTGGCGCTAATGCATTACAAAAAGCGAATGCTGTTGGGTTTAGAAAGTGAAGTTGACAGTGCCGATTTTTTCTTATCAGATTCCGGAAAATTTGAGCCTAAAGCAGAATTATTTGCGACATTAGCAGCATTCTTTTCACTTCAGCCTGTAAAACCCAGCAAATATAATCCACAGTGTCGATTTCCAGCGCGTTATAAATGGCTTAAAAAACAATTAAAATTTGACGATACCAAATTACCTGTTCAAGTCTGTGAAGATTTGAAAACCTATTACACTGCAATGGCACCAGAGTCATTAACCGTGGTTTTCCCATCCACTCATCCCAATAGCCCGTCATCCATGTTTGGACATACGTTGCTAAGAGTCAATAAAAAAGGCCAAACAGACAAAACCCGCATGCTTGCGTTTAGTATCAACTATGCTGCGCAAATTGATCCTGAGGAAGGCATGTTTTCTTATACGGTTTTAGGATTGAGTGGTGGCTTTCCCGGAAAATTTATGTTGTTACCCTACTACGTAAAACTACGAGAGTATGGTCAAATAGAAAATCGAGATTTATGGGAATATGATTTAAATCTCAACCAGGAACAATTGGAATTTATTTTATTACACACATTTGAATTAGCCTATAGCTATTTCGATTATTACTTTTTCACTGAAAATTGTTCTTATCATTTATTGTCACTGTTAAATATCATTTATCCAGATGATCCATTAACCGATGAATTTTCTGGATGGACAATACCAGTGGACACCTTAAAAGTATTAAGAGAACGAAACCTAATTCAAGATGCTAGATTTTATCCGTCCATTGCGAGAAAAATTGATGAACGGCAATTAAAAATGTCTAGCGAAGAGAAAGATTTGATATTGCAAGCCAATGACAAAGGCTTAACTAACGTGAAAAGTAATTTGGCATCATTTGATGATAATAAGCAAATTGAAATACTGGATTTTTTGACGGATTATTTGCGTTATAGAAAAATTAAAGACAGTGAAAAAAAGGTCAGTTCCAAACTGTCTAAAGGGGAGAGAGAGGTATTGCTCTATCGAAGTAAAATAAAGAAAAAATCATCTACTATGACAATTCCTGCGCCCAGCATTAATCCTGACAAAGGACACAACACCAGTCGTCTTGGACTCAATTTTGGATTAACTGATGATATCGAACATTATGAAATTGAATGGCGTCCGGCATACCATGACATTTTAGATTCCAGTGCAGGATTTGTTTCAAGTTCAAGTTTGGAGTTCATGAAAATCAAAGCCAGATATACACCTGACGAAGACAGCATAAATCTCCAAGAACTGACTCTATTAAACGTTGAATCCCTTGAACCAAGAAATTCCTTTTTCCGGAATTATTCCTGGCATGCCCATGCAAAGTGGATTAATCACTCAACGATAACTCCAACAAACAAACACTCGATGTTGGACCTTAAAGCGGGCCGAGGTGTCACCTATAGACTGGCAACTAAATATGATTCCCTATTCTATGGCTTTATAAACGGAACATTGCTTGCGAGTAAAGGAATAAATAAAAATTATAGCATCTTACCCGATGCTCAGTTGAGTTACATCGTAGAGCCATTAAAGGGATGGCGGATTGACAGTAAAGCAGTTTTTCAAAAAAGTGTTTTAGGAAATAATTTGGAAATACTAACCTTATCACTTAATCAGAGTGTTGCATTGAGCCAGAATACAAATATTCGTCTGAATTTACAAAGACAATGGATAAACTCAAAAGCAATGAATTCTATGTCGACTCAATTCTTATATTATTTTTAAATAATGAATATAACGAAAATCATACTCCTTTTATGTATCACAGTATTGTTTTGTGGATGCACCTCCATTTTATTTCAACCAGTAAAAGAGCATCAACCACTGCCAAAAATTATATTGGAAGAGAAACAAGATTTTGAATTTAATTCTTTTGATAACACATTGTTGCACGGTTGGTATTTTCCATCACGTAAAAATCCACAAAAACCAAAACACACTGTACTTTTTTTGCATGGAAACGCCATCAACATCAGTAGTCATGTGGGCGGCATATTTTGGATGCCAGATTTTGACATAGAAACCTATATTTTTGATTATCGCGGTTATGGGAAATCGGAAAACATTGCGTATTTAGAAGGTATCCTGATGGATGTGGAATACGCAATAGGATACGTTTTAAGTCGACTGGAAAAAGGTCAAAAACTATGGATTATCGGCCACAGTATTGGAGCAAGCCTTGGGCTCTATACCGCGAGTCAATCCATGTTCAAAAATCGAATTCAAGGTTTTATTGCCGTCTCACCCTTTAGTGATTATCAAAAGGTCGCACAAGACTTTATGTCACGCAATTGGGGAACCTGGTTATTCCAATGGCCCTTATCGTTTACCATTAACAATGACTACCGTCCGATTAAATTCATTCAAGAGCTAAGTCCAATCCCCGTGTATTTTATCCATGGTAAAAATGACAATATTATCGAGTCCTATCATTCCGAAGTGTTATACGAAAAAGCAGAACCGCCGAAAGAAATTCAACTGTTTGATACAAAACACAATGACATTTTTGCGAATAGAAATGTGAAAGAATATATTGTGGAGATTTTGCGAGTAGGAGAACAACGATAATCCTGGAAAAATTAGAATCCTAGATTTCATATTTGTTTTGGCTTGTCTTTTCAAGTTTGTCCTGAAAGATGCTATTTAAAGCTTAACAATAATTCGACTTTACACCATCCGATTTCGATACTAAACCACGAATATGGATGGTATAGAAAGAAACCTAATTAATAGAATCAACAAGTTAGCGGATTTTTTCCCCGTGGTTGTTATTTCAGGGGCAAGACAATGCGGGAAAAGTACACTTTCTCAGATGCTAAGACCCGATTGGAAATATTTCGATCTGGAGAATCCAAGCCATTTTCAACGTATTTCAGATGATCCTTCACTATTTTTTCGGGAAAATCCAAATAGCATCATCATTGACGAAGCGCAGCAGCTGCCAAAATTATTCAATATCCTCAGAAGCGTCGTAGACGAAAATCGTAAAATCAAAAATCGATTCATATTAACTGGTTCAGCCAGTTTCGAAATTCAAAAAAACATAAGCGAAAGTTTAGCAGGCCGAGTGGGAATTGTTGAGCTATCCGGTTTTAAGATAAATGAAATCAAACAACAACCATTGCCTGATTTTTATCAAATTTTTAATGAAAAAATCTCTAGTGCGTCAATTTCATTTTTAAAAACGTTGCAACCACATTGCGATATTGTCGAATTAAAAGAAAGCATGTTAAAAGGTGGATACCCCGAACCCGTTTTGTCTAACAATAAAGAGTTTTATTTGGATTGGATGGAAAACTACTTTAATACGTACATTAATCGTGATATGCGTATGTTATTCCCAAAACTTGATTTGATTCGTTATCGTCGCGTGATTCTAATGCTGTCTCAATTGTCTGGTACCATTATCAATAAATCCGATATTTCGCGTTCAGTCGAAGCCTCGGAAAAAACAGTTCGAGATTATTTGGATATTATCACTGGAACATATTTTTGGCGACAACTCGAATCCTATAAAACTCCCAAAATAAAAACCACCTTGAAATTGCCAAAAGGATATTTTCGAGACTCGGGCTTAGCACTTAATCTACAAAATATTCACACAATTGATGAGCTAAACAATTATCCCGCGATGGGAAGAATATTTGAGTATTATATTGTTGAGGAAATCATTCGGGGCATTGAAGCCACAGGTGCGAGAAATTTGCAATATAGTCATTTTAGAACAAAAGCGGGGGCAGAAATTGATTTAATCGTGGAGGGTTCATTTGGTTTGCTGCCAATTGAAGTTAAGCATCAATCCATCACAACTAAAAAGCAGCTAACCGCTTTACAAAATTTTGTAGATATTCATGATTTACCTTTCGGCATACTTGTTAATAATGCAACGGAAGTTGCAATGTTATCTAAAAATATAATTCAAATACCTGCTGCCTGTCTGTAATTTATTTTACAACTGACATAGATGAATTAGTTGATTTACGTATTCTAATATTAATGTCTAAAAGGAAACAAGCTCTTGTTTCCATAACACTTGAAAAATAATTTTATTTAGCCGAATGGCTGAAGATTCCGTTTTCCTACTCCTCCCTCTAATCACTATAAACTTATTTCCTACTGATTTTAAACAGAAAATAAGTTTTTATTTTTAGTATAAACGAATTATTTAAAATAAAAAGGGCACCGTCACGACGGAAAGTTACTATTTATTTGAAATATATATTTTACTTTATTTACTTAATATCTTTAAAGTTTTCCTCTATAAATAACGATATCAGCGCAAGTTATTTAAATCTAGAAAAAGCTGTTTTTGTCATTTTATCGCATTTATACCCCGAGGGTACAAGCTCCAAATTCAGCTGTGAATTCTAAAATATTTCGCCCAACCAATTAGGGTTAGGGCAAGATTATTTAAGTGCACAGCTGGATCAGTTTCTTGATTACTCAGGGCAATAAAAAAATAAATGAGAGACCAATTTCTTTTTTTAGAATACCCAAAATTTTGTTAATTCAAAATTATAACGCATTAGTGCTTTTGTTGAATATAGAAGGATTCAGAAATGAAATTACAAATTAGATATATGATTTTTACAAGTTTGATATTTTTTATGCCCACACTTGTTTTATCTTCACCCAATGAGTTTAAAATAAATGAAAACCCTGCGCCAGAAATCTCAGTTAGTATGAGTTTTGAAGAGAACAATGCGTCAAGCACTCTAAGTTATGGTTACGATCCTTATGGAACTCAGTTGCCTGGTTTTCCTTCAATGAATAACAATGGCGATATTTCAGGGCAAGCTTCGTATTCGTATATCGACCCCATCACTGGTAAAGAGAAAAATCAAAATGAAGCAGCTGTTTGGGTTAATGGTAACATTCATCGCTTTGGCGTCTTTTATTGTGATACATCGAATTGTCAAAGTCGTGCACTAAAAATTGATGACTCTCGAAAACAAATCATTGGAGCGTCTCACGGTATCATTGCTGGTACCACGCCATATTTTGAGCGTTCAATTAAATGGTATTCAGATAATAACGATTGGTTGGTTCGTTATGGTTTATTAGATAATAGTATTCAAAGTTATATCATCGATATCAATGGTCTTGGTAACATTGTCGGATCTGCTATTAATAGTGAGAATTATATACGGCATGCCGAAGCGGTAATCGACAACAAAAAATACATTATTGGCCCTTATGCTAATAAGAGTTCAGGCGCTGCAATAAATAACCAGAATGAAGTTGTTGGATCGATTGAAATTGATGGTAGCCAAAAAGCATTTCGTTGGGATCTTAGCATTGCTTTGGACTCGCCAGTAATTTTACCGTCGATTGGAGGAAATTATTCCATAGCAAGTGACATAAATGATAATCAATTAATTGTGGGCGCCGCCAGTACGGAGAATAATGAAGTCCATGCGGTAAGTTGGAAAAATGACGAAGTTTTGCAACTCGGCACATTGGGAGGACAAAAAAGCATTGCAAGATCTGTGAATAACCAAGATACCATTGTTGGTTATTCCGAGACAGAATTCAAAGACAAACATGCTTTTATTTACATGGATAATCAAATGTTTGACTTAAATGATTTTGTTGTAAGCCCAAGTGGTTGGATGTTGGTAGACGCCTATTCGGTGAATAACAATGGCCAAATATTAGTAAGAGCACAAAAAAATAAATCACATGCCAGTGAAGATAATGCCTACTGGGTATTGTCGCCGGAGGGTTTTATCAACGCCGAAGGTCCAGTAATGCTTGCGGGTAATGCTTATTGCCAATGGGGAAAAACAGATTGTGAAATAGAATATCCACCAGCACCAGCTGTAGGTAACGTTTACAAGATGCCATCGGGTGATTTACCGGTATTTCCTATTTCTACGATTCCCTCGGCTGATGCATATGTTTGTCATTCCAATTGTGAATTTTACAATGAACTGGAACCTCAATTTAGCTCCATTAATGAAGCGATCAATAATACAATGAGTAATGAAAAAATTGTTGTATTGCCAGGTTTATACAATGAATCCATTACTGTCACCGCAAGGATAATTCAAGGTCTTTCTCGCGAGTATACAATCATTTCAACGGAAGGATTAAATCAACGACCGATTACAATGCGGGGTCGAGTGGAGTTAAGTAATTTGGCTATTACCGGCGGTAATACGTTGGATGGTGGGGGAATACAAATAGCCGGCGGATTTAATATAATAAAAAATTGCATAGTGCAGGGAAATATAGCGAGTCGCGATGGCGGAGGGATTCATGGCTTAATGCGTAGCTCATTTATATTACGAGACAGTGTAGTTAGTCAAAACAAAGCAAGCTATGGTGGCGGTTATGTGAGTTGGGGTTTTGGAAATGCAGACATGCAACACAACAAAATAGTAAATAATGAAGCGGTGTATGGGGGTGGTGTTTTTATCGCATCTTATGCCGATATTTTTTTTAATGCTAATGTTGTAGACGGTAATTTTGCATCACGTGATGGCGGAGGTGTATATGTCAATAGTTATACCTATGATAAATACGTTCGCAACAGTCTCATTACAAATAATCGGTCAGGTCGCTACGGTGGCGGTGTTTATCGGGGTGGTGTATTGGGTTCTGTGGTTTATGGTAATGAATCAGGTGTAACTAAATATTCTGCCGTATTTGGGTCAAGTGTCAGAAATTCTATCCTTTGGGGTAATGCGGGTACTCACGCGGCCAGTGGCGTTTACAACTCAATTGTTGAAAACAGTGGAGGCTATTGCTCATATTGTTCAGAGGTTATTAACAAAGATCCATTATTTGTTGATCCTCAAAACGGTGATTTCCGACTAAGTGAAGGTTCACCTGCTATCGATAGTGGTATGAATACATCAGAAGTTTATGGCCAATGGTCAGATGATGATTTTAATGGTGTGATCCGTGGTGTTGATGGTGATGGGCTTGGATCAAGCGCTGAGGATGATTACGATATTGGTGCGTTTGAATATAATCCAAATAATTAAGAAACATTTTACAAAAATTTACCTCACTTACATTTATGTGTAAGTGAGGTTATTTCAAGCAAAGAAATAACCCATTGGATAGTGCTTTTAAACCCTAATAAAATCAATTTGTTTTAAAAATCTACATAACCGACTCTTTAGTTGCGACTTACCTAATAATAATTAAAATATCATTCGAAAATTTTCAAAATTCCTCAGGTTTTCCGTCATCTTTATCAACAAATTAATAAATTTATCACTATTTAAATTTGCGTCACAATCTATCGTTTGACACGATATATTTAGCATGACACATTTGATGCGAGCAGTGAAAACCAACAGAAAAAAATTATTAGGGTAAATTCGATTTTATGTTTTACAAAACTAAAAAAGCGATACTCATATTTCTTACTATTATTATCAGCCAAAACGTCTCAGCTGCTTATTTGGTAAGCGAACTAGGCCGCCTACCCGGATATGTGAATGAATATTCTCCAGGCACTTACGTTGATCTTAACAATAAAGGAGAAATTGCGGGTACTGTATTCCGCTATATGGATTTTTGGTTTACTGGAATGCCATACAATCAGTTTGATTTTCGAGCTTTTTATGCAAGTGAAACCAAGGGCGTTATTGATATTGGCGATTTGGGTGGCAATGTTGCCGCTGCGCTTGCGATAAATGACGTGGGTAAAATTGGTGGCTGGTCAACACTACCAGGAACACAATCCGAATACTACAGCATCGGTGGTTTTTCAAATTCAAAGGGTTTTGTTTGGGATTCAGATGGGATGACGCAGGTCGAACAGAGTTATGTGTTAGATATTGATAATGATGACAATCTCCTAACGCATGGTTACGTACTTGATAGTTTTGGTCCTGAGTCTAAACACAAACACAATGACTTGGGTCAAAGTATCCATCATGGGTTCGGAGCTGAAAGTACCATTTTGGGATTTTCGTCGCATTTGTATGCCTATCCCTATGATTATTCAAACAGAGAAATAGTCAATTGTGAGGGATGTACTGCCTCTTTTTATGATGGTGTCCAATGGATAGATATTGGAACCATCAGCGGCAGTTGGAGCACAGCTTACGATTTGAATAACAGTGGTCAAGTCGTGGGGACTTCAGCGATTGATGATCCAGACGACCCTGGCAATGATGGTCAAATTCGTGCTTTTTTATGGCAAAACAATGTAATGAAAGATTTAATCGCCGAGGCAACTACACTGCCATCTGATGCGGAAGATGTTGATTTGTTGCAAAATGGTGATACCCGTGCGATTAGTATTAATAACAATGGACAAATATTAATACAAGCCGTTTCATCAAGACAATATGTCACTTATTTACTGAGAAATATCACCTCTTATCTTCAGCTTCAGTATTACATTTGGGAAAATGATGTTATTTCAAAAATTGATGTAACATGGCCAGATTCGACTAGGCAATCTCGCGATTTATATTTAAGTGCAATAAATGACAACGGTCAACTCGCCGGTTTTGGCAGCCCTGATACCTATTGGGATTATGTCAGCGAATGGCATGTGGTTTTACTGACGCCGGAAGAAAATACAACTGACTTGGCATTAAGTGTTTCGGGTGATGCTGCTGGTCTGATTAATCAAGATCTCACTATAAACTACCTAATCGAAAATTTAGGAAATCATCCAACCATTCCACAATTGATTGTCTCAATTCCAGATTCAATATCAGCGGTTTCCTTACCCGATGAATGCACAAATGATTCCTCTACTGTTACCTGCACTCTCAATGAGCTTGGAGAAAACGAATCCAAATCCTTGGTGTTTACGTTATCGGGGTCGCAAATAGACACTCATAAAGTTGACGCTAATGTAATATCAACAAGTATCAGTGATCCTAAAAACAACAACAATATAGTACGCTCTCTGGTTAATCTTTTAGGCAGTAATCAATCGTTACAAATTTCCTTTCCACAAGACAACACGATTATCGGTCGTGACCCTGAAAGCACTGGGAATTTTCAACTCGAATTCAACACAACTGATTTGGATATCAGCGAGGGCAACAATCAAGTCAAAGTCTCCATTGATGGCAATTTTTATAATACTGTTTCTTCAAGCCCGATTTCGATTAGTGATCTCAATGATGGCGAGCACCTGATAGAAATTGAAGTCATCGATTCTGCAGATCAAAGTCTTGGCATATCTGATTCTATTCATGTACATGTTGCGAAAGAAACAGTAATTGAAGTAGGAAGACCGCGACATTTTTTTGGCCGGAGTTTATATACTCATGACCTGGATATCAAAGGAGATTTTTTCATTGCATCAGGGGAAATTCCTAATTCCGAAACACAGTCGGGGTCACTCGGTGTCATCTATTTTTACCACTATCAAAATGGTGAGTGGCAAAGGATTTTACCATGGGACATTAATAATATCCAAAATATGTACGAAGCTTCAGGTGGCGTGGCTTCAAATGGGGGTTTGACACCATTAGCAAATGTTGTTGATATTGGAAGCCCTTTCTGGGCAGGTTACACCGGTATTTTTAATCCTCAAATGACATATCCCATTTCTGAGGAATGGCATATGGTAAACCAATATTCTTTTACTCCAGACCCTGGTTACTCGCTCGCTATTGAAGGTTACAATACTATTATCCTTGGTGATCCTGATTATGATTCTAGCAACGTCAGTGGACATGCGGGTGGTGTGCGTATTTCTTCAGACCAAATACTAACAGCAACTAATTTGCAGTCGGGTGATTTACTGGGCTTTTCAGTTGCAATAGAAAATGGAATTGTTGTCGCAGGTGCTATAGGTGATGATGATAATGGCAGTTTTTCGGGTGCAGCTTACGTTTATGATTTAAATCTTGATCCAACCACTCCTCAAAAATTACTAGCTGAAGATGGCGTTGCATTCGACCGGTTTGGTCATGGTGTTGCGATAAGTCAGAATACAATTGCTATTGGTGCACCACTAAACGACGAAGCTGGTGACAATATCGGTGCGATATATCTTTTTAACAAGATTGAAGGTCAATGGCAGCAAACAAATAAATTAATGCCAAGCAATTATTCTGAGCCGCCACAGAGTTATTTTTATCAATCCAGTGGTACAACTTTTGGTAACATTGTTCAGTTCGATGGTGATTTCATTGTTACAACTGGTGCAAAAACTTATCACCCTTATTACGACGACGGTGAAGTACATTTTTTTCGTCGCACAGAAGAAAACGGCTGGGGAAAAAGCCGCAAGATATTAAGCGCATCGGGCCCTTCGTCTTCCACTATGCCGTATCTTCATGGATATGATGCGTCCATTAGTGGAAATTTCCTTGGCGTTAAAACCAATTCGGATGTTCATATTTTTGAACTAAATGACATTGAATACGCAACAGATTTTTCAATGACCTACCAGGAATTGAATGTCACTAACGATCTCTTTGAACCAATCTATACAGACCAACCAAATATTCAATTACTCGGTCAGTTAGACTTATTTAATTTAGGGCCAAAGCAGCCTTCAAGTGAAGTGGTTTTTACTTTTCCTGAGCCGGTTTCTGTCTCACTGAGCCCACAATGTAATGTCAATACCGAAAATCCAAACGAGGTTATTTGTTTTACAGGTGATATCATTTCTTCAGAGCCTTATCAGTTTAAATTTTGGATACTTCAAGATCATGATCCTTTGTCGGTATATTCTTGGGGTGACACAGTCATTTTTGGACCGGCGAATGAAGGAGGCTCCTTCGCCGATTCCGACATGCATGCAAGGATTCGAAGTCGATGGCCAGATCCTAACACGGGTAATAACAATGTTGTTATTCGTTTTCCCAATTTAGATATACCCCGCGCACGAGACGATAATCATTATCCCGCTGAAGGAGACGATTACAGTACAAATACAAGTGTGTTACGTAACGATTCCGATCTGTTATCCCGCACGTTAACGATAGAAACAACACCGGTGCAAGCGCCATCTTATGGTGAATTAACAATAAACGGCGATGGCACATTCCGTTATATACACGATGGTAGCGAATTTTCACAGGACAGTTTTATATACCAAATTTCGAATGGTGTTGAAACCGCAACCGCAACTGTTTTTCTAAATATTCGAGCCGTAAACGATCCACCGATTGTTGAAAGCGATGAATATTCTGTTGAAAAAGGCGCGACGCTAGAAATAATTGCACCGGGTGTCATGGAAAACGACAGTGATGTAGATGGTGATGAATTAACAGTTTCGTTAACGGAACAAGCACTCCATGGTTTAGTCACGTTAAATTCAAACGGTCAATTTACCTATGTACACGATGGTTCTAATGATGCTAGCGACGCATTCACTTATACACTGAGTGATGGTAATGAAACGGTGGTAGGAACGGTAGCATTGAATATTCTAAACACAAACGATCTTCCCATTGTCGAAGATGTTTCATTCCAAATAGAAAATGGTGGCACACTCGATATTGTTGCGCCAGGCTTATTAGAAAACGCCCAGGATGACAATGGCGATAGCCTTACACTCGAAACCACACCAGTCACCGAGCCAAGTCACGGGGAATTGACGTTATACAGCAATGGTGCGTTTACCTATATACACGATGGATCTCCGGATGATAGTGATTCTTTTATTTTTCGTGTTAGCGATGGTCAAGCAACAGTTGATGCAAGCGTGACGATTACCATATTCGAAGCCAATCGTTCACCACAAGCTACATTAGATGCATACACCTTAAATGAAGGAGCAACATTAATATTGGAAGCACCTGGTTTGCTAAACAATGACATTGATCCCGACGGTGATCTTTTACTAGTGAACACAACACCACAGACACAACCACAACATGGAACACTCACATTGAATGACGATGGCTCCTTTGAATATGTTCATAATGGTAGCCAAGCACTCGAAGACAGTTTTGTTTATTCCATTAGTGACGGCGAGTTGGGAGATACGGCCATAGTTTCACTATCGATGACAAACATTAATGATATACCGGTAGCGGAACCCGATATCTATTCAGTGATAGAATCTGGATTACTTGATATTCCCGCCCCTGGATTATTGGATAATGATATTGATGCCGATGGTGATTCACTAAGTGTACTAACGGAAGTGGAATCTGGCCCATCGCACGGCACACTCACACTGAACAGTGATGGATCATTCAGCTATCAGCATAATGGCAATGAAGTTAATGTCGATCACTTTACCTATCAGATAACCGATGGGTTTGAAACAGTAAATGCCTTAGTGACAATAAACATTGGTTCAGCCAACGATGCACCAGTGGCAAACGATGATGAATATGCGTTGGAAGAAGGCGATACGTTAACGATTGAATCACCGGGATTACTAACCAATGATACGGATGTCGATAACAGTCAATTAGTCATATCAACAATTCCTGAAATCGCTCCCTTGCACGGTCGCTTAACATTACAAACCGATGGTTCTTTTACCTATATTCATGACGGAAGCGAAAATTTGCAAGACAGTTTTGTTTATTCCCTAAATGATGGTGAATCCACTGATACTGCGACCGTTTCATTAACAATATCCAATCGGAATGACACACCAGTTGCAGAACCGAATATTTATTTAGTTGCAGAATCTGCTTTACTTGAAATTGAGTCGCCCGGATTATTGGATAATGATTTTGACGCAGATGGAGACAACCTCACTGTATTAGCAGAAGTGTTGTCTGGACCAACCCACGGTACAGTCAGTTTGAACAGCGATGGTGCATTTGTGTATCAACATAATGGCGATGAAATAAATGTTGATCATTTTACCTATTTAATAACTGACGGGATTGAGACCGTGAGTAGCTTGGTAACCATAAACATTACCCCTGTCAATGATAGTCCAGTGGCCAATCCAAACGAATTTACGTTGGAAGAAGGCAGTACGTTAACGATTGAATCACCGGGATTATTAGACAACGATTCGGATGTTGATAGTAATCAGTTAATTGTAAAAACAACGCCAGAAGTTTCACCGTTACATGGTACGTTAACGCTTCGCTCAGATGGCTCGTTTACGTATATACACGATGGTAGCGAAAACACGGAAGACAGTTTTGTTTATGCCATTAGTGATGGTGAATTATTCGATACCGCTATGGTTACACTGACTGTAATAAACACGAATGATATACCGGTCGCTGAGCCAAATATTTATTTAGTAGCGGAATCCGCGTTACTCGAAGTCGAATCGCCCGGATTATTGGGAAATGATTTTGACGCAGATGGAGACAATCTCTCGGTATTAGCTGAAGTAATATCTGGCCCATCGTTTGGTACATTAAGTTTAAATAGTAATGGCTCGTTTACGTACCAGCATAATGGTGATGAAGAGAATGTTGACTATTTCACTTATCAAGTCACTGATGGACAAGAAACGGTTAACGCGTTAGTAACGATTAACATTGGGGCATCCAATGACGCGCCCGTGGCAAATTCAGACACCTACACCTTAGAAGAGGGCAGTCACTTATCGATTGCTGCACCCGGATTACTGGAAAATGACACGGATGCAGATAGCAATCAATTGATCGTGGTTACGACGCCAAACGTTTTACCCTCGCACGGAACGTTAGTTTTACAAGCAGATGGTTCTTTTACCTATGTTCACGACGGAAGTGAAACTCTAACAGACAGTTTTGAGTACACAATCAATGACGGCATTTTCATGTCCAATAGTATTGTGACATTGAATATCGAGCCAACTAACGATGCACCTATTGCTGAATCCAATCGATATATCGTCGAAGAATCCTTATTACTCGAGGTCGCTTCCCCGGGTTTATTAGATAATGATATTGATGCAGATGGAGATCCTCTTTCAGTATTAAACGAAGTCGTATCTGGTCCATCTCACGGAACACTCGTTTTAAACAGTAATGGCTCTTTTATTTATCAACACAGCGGTGATGAAGTGAATGTTGATTATTTTACTTATCAAATTACCGATGGTTCTGAAACAGTCAATGCATTAGTCACCATTAATATCAATTCCACCAATGATGCACCCCAAGCAAACGCAGATAATTATGACTTGGAAGAAGGTGGTATTTTAACAATTGAAGCCCCTGGATTACTGGATAATGATACGGATGCTGAAAATAATCAGTTAATCGTATTAACAACGCCAACAGAGCTACCTGAGCATGGTACATTAACAATAACTGCAGATGGTGCATTTGAATACACGCATGATGGTAGTGAAACGTTAGAAGACAGTTTTAAATACACCATTAGTGACGGCATACTCAATTCCAGCGGTACTGTGACACTCACCATTGAGCCAGATAATGATGCACCCACAGCAAATTCTGACATTTATGAAATTGCTACTGGTGCTTTATTAGAAGTTAGCGCACCCGGCTTATTAGGTAATGATTCCGACACTGAAGGTGATGTGCTCTCTGTTCTGAATACACCACAAATAGCGCCAGCTCATGGTGTTCTGAATTTATCAAGTGACGGTTCCTTTACCTATCAGCATGATGGTAGTAAAAATAGTAGTGACAGTTTCACCTATCAACTTTCCGATGGCGAGAATATTGCGTTGGGTCAAGTCACAATTAACATCAACAAGATCAACCATCCACCTGTTGCATCGGCGGACGAATATAACTTAGAAGAAGGTGCTACATTTAACGTAAGCGTGCCAGGTTTACTGGCAAACGATAGTGATGCCAATGCAGATCAACTTATCGTTAGTACAACTCCACATAAATCACCAGAATACGGCGAGTTGACTTTAGAATCCAATGGCTCTTTTCGTTACATCCATGACGGCAGCGAAAATTTTGAAGACAGTTTTTCCTATACGATAAGCGATGGGAAATTATTCGATCAAGCAAACGTTTCACTTACTATTCTAAATATCAATGATATACCAGTCGCGCAGTCTGATAATTATCAAATCGAAGCTTCTGGTTTATTAAATGTGAGTGCACCGGGCCTATTAGCAAATGATAGCGATGACGATAATGATACATTGGTGTTAGTTGAGACACTTCATAAAGCACCACAGTTCGGCACTGTGGAAATACACTCTGATGGATCGTTTACTTATTCACATGATGGTAGTCAAAATACCGCTGATTCATTTGAATATACGGTTAGCGATCAAAAGAGTGAGGCAATCGGTCTGGTCAATATTTCAATTTTAACCGGTAATACACCGCCAATAGCGGAAGATCAAGAATTTGATACATTAGAAGATGTTGCAATTGAAAACCAGCAACTTGAAGCTAGCGATAATGAAAATGATACATTGACATATTCTGTCACCCTGATGCCGAGCAAAGGATCTTTGCTTTTATCGAGTGATGGATTATTTAATTACGAACCGTTTGCTAACGAGAATGGAACAGACCAATTCAACTTTACTATTAATGATGGCAATCAAGATGCCGAATCCGAAGCCACAGTAACAATTCAGATCATTGCGCAAAATGATGCACCTAAAGCAAGTCGTCAACGATTATTAGTTCAGCAGGAAGAATTGAGTCAAAATAGTTTGAACGTCACAGATATTGATAGTGAGCACTTTACATTTCTCATTGTTGATGAGCCTGAAAAAGGTGAAGTAACAATAAATGAAAATACGGGTGAATTTGACTACACCAGTTTTGCTGATCAACGCGGTCCAGACAGCTTTACCTATCAAGTTAGTGACGGTGATGATAGTTCCAACATTGCTACCGTAAGCATCGTTATTAATGCCCGCGGCAATAACAAACCGACTAAACCTAAACTGCTTAGCCCCGGACCAGATACCATTGACCTGACGACAGATGTCGAGTTCATTTGGGAAAATAGTGAGGATGAAGACGGTGATCAACTAAGTTATAGCTTATTGATTTGTTCAAATGCAGATTTTGTTGATTGTGATGCAGAAACAATCCAAAAGATAAGCATAGCAAACCTAT
>Ga0316207_10002622_pt1 | contig 18086 bp, 20 predicted proteins | sample 6weekpyrite_MG_FD_204943 | JGI IMG/M metagenome (GOLD analysis project Ga0316207, IMG submission 204943) | Microbial mat bacterial communities from mineral coupon in-situ incubated in ocean water Damariscotta River, Maine, United States -... | ecosystem: Environmental > Aquatic > Marine >...
AGGAGCTCCATGTAACTGCCAATTATCGGGTCTTACAATTTGTACCTCTGAAGTAATACTTTTACCCGCAAAACAGTTTTGCATAAAGCTAGCAAAAATAATTAAAACAAAAATATATTTATTCATAACATTTATCCAACCTAACTCCGCACTGACTTGCGCTGGTTGCGTCTTTTACAACGCAAGTCACAAGTCCTGTTGACTGTTAGGTGCTTGCTAATTTAATTTCTTCGTCAAAGATTAATATTGATCTTTGACTCCTAATTACTTCCGCTTCGTGTCAGAAGCGGAAACCGCATTCAATATTCTTATTCATAATATTACTCATAAATTATCCATTGTAATATACATTTTTTCTCATGCACCTCATCACTATTGAATGTGGCAGTTACTTTATTGCCTGTGGCTTTTGCTGCCAACAGCATTGAAAGAGCCCCATTATTTCCATCGATAGATGAGTTACTAAAAATTCCCCAACTATTACATTTATTTTCATAGGCTGGTTTTTCCGTATGATGTAAAGCTGTCACATTCATATTAAATGCTACGTGATTATCTAAAGACGGATGATTTAAATTCTGTGGAGTTACATACATTATTTTATTTATGGTCCCAGTAACATTTATATCTTGGGCACTAACAGCAAAAGTACCAAATGCTATAAATAATGCCAGGGTAAAAGTACTTATTAATTTCATCGTATTTCCTAAATAAATATATTCTTATTGCCCAAATTTGTTTGTCTTTGTGTCACTTACGGAAGCTCGCCTCACAAAACTTTTTTCATTTTTTTCACAATTTTCTCGAAATACTCCACATGTTACCCTTTTTTTATTGGCAATAGAGCAATAGAAAGTCTTTATTTTTACTTATAAGTTATTGCGAGTATGTAACAAAAAGTACCTAATTTTATATCATCAAATACTTCCACATTAATGGGTGTTTTTGTCGCATGTGCCGCTAATAGCGCAGAAATCAGAGCTTTATCATCGCTATTTACAACAAGGTCAGTAGTACTACATGCATTTGCTGGTATTCCTCTAAAACTAACTCCATTGAATTTAACTTGTACTACACCAGCCCAATCACCTAGCCGACTAGAAAATTGTGAGTCCGAAGAATAAAATATAATTTCTTTAACTTCAGCAGGAGACCAAAGAGAAGCTCTAGTGGCGAATGCAGAGTTAATGCTACTTAATGCTAATGCAATTGTCGCTACTATTAGCGTTAGTTTTTTCATATTTTCTAATCTCCAGAAATTGCCTTAAAAATTGTATTGTGTCATTAGCGGAAATTACTTTCCAAAATTATTACTCAATAACTATTTTAACTCGGAGTACTTCTTGAAATTTGCTATTAAAAGTACCACACTCTTGAGTTAAAACATTCACATCCTTATCACTCATTTGAGCAGCAAGAAGCATTGAATACATTTGATTAAATAATGGATTATCTAGTCCATTCTTATTTTTTGGTTCAAGTGTTAAATATTCAATTGACCCACAATTATTAACAAGTTTATGGGTATTAGACAGTTTTAATATGACTGCCCCATCTTGCACTTCTAAATGTTTTACTTTTCCTTTTGTTCCATTTTCATATGAAATAGCGCTCAAAGGGAACACTAACACAAGGGACAAAAATAATTTAGTAAGTTTTTTCATCTTCTCTCTTTCTTCTCAAATGTGTCAGAAGCAGAAACTACATCCTAGCTCTTAACTTACTAACGCATGTGCTGATTTTTCCCGGCGCACATGCTCCGATAATTCTGTGGTGATGAATAAGAAAAGTAAAAGAAGCTGTTAGAGAAGGTTGCTTACGACGTTATCACGCTGCTGCGTGTATAAGTAGGAAGCATTAAGAATACATGTTTGATTTAAACTCAAAATAACAGTTTGTGGTGTGATGTCTTGCAGAATGATAGCGTCGGTAGGACAGGTATATTCTTTTTCAAAAACAGTTTGCCAGTGTGTTATTAGTTATTTTTTTGTATTGCCTGTTTTCTCTTTTTCGTTTCTTAGGTTTTCCCTCAAGCACCCAGAACATTTATTATGTAGGGACAATAGCATTGCTTATATTGTGTGGTCAATTCTTAATTGGCTTTCAGTTATTTTTTGTTGAATATCCTCGACTTACTACGTTCACAAAGCGATCACCTTGGCTGATTTTTTTGGTGTAATACGTCACTTTCGATCAATTAGTATTCGCTTTACGGATTTTAGCGTGTGGTTAAGGTGGTTCAGTTAAAAGGATCGTAGCTGTTAATGAAAGCTGATTGCAAAGCAAAGTAGTTTGCCATTTTAAACTTCTGCTTTTCCCAGACCGCTCTCACTAAACGAGTAAATCAGTGATTTCTTGTTTGCCTTACCCTTGGTTCTTGTTATACCAAATGTCGAATTGTTTTGAATTTTTAAAACCCAGGTAATATTCTTCCTGGTCAAAAAACTGTGTTTCAATAGTAAATTGGAAGGTATGTTTTAAAATATCGAGGACTAATAGCATTTCCTGATGCTGGTTTAAGTTGGCAAAACATTTTAGGCTTAACCAATAAGCTCGTTCATCTTTTGGTGTTTTTCGCATGAGGGATTTTGTGTATTTTAAACAAGATTTATAATCCTCACCTAAAAAATAAACTGATGCGATAAAAACATCGAGTTCCGCATCACCACCGATTTCTTGACTTTGCTTTTCAAACAATTTGGCCGCTTTAGTATTTTCACCTATATAAAGGTAATAATCTATCAAATGCCCGTCCGTCATGCGAGTGCCAAAGCGAGCATAGTATTCTTCTAACGCTGAATGGTAGACGTCTTGACTTTCTTGTCGAGCAGCTTCCAATCGTCGAATTTGAATCAAACGTTCGTTTTTGTAGGATTCTGGTAATCGATTAAACCATTTATTTAACGCTTGATAATTACCTTTCAGAAGTGTTTTCGAAAAATTTGAAAAGGCCCTCAGCGTCGTATCATCTGGATTTGATTTTTGTTTTTTCGTTGCCAAGTAACCCAGGGAGACATATTTTCCAACCGCATAGGATAGGGTAAGTTGGGAATTATGATTATACCAATCTGCGATTTTCACGCCATCACGCGTATTAAGAAGCTTGATACTGATGTATTGTATTGCCTCTATTCCATCAAGTCGGTACACCAAATCAAGCGGCTCCTTATTCGAATTGTTACCTCTAAAAGTAACGAATAGCCATTTCAACTTATCATTGTTAGCGGTCGAAACTTTATTATTGAAAGCATTCACGAGGGATTTTAACATTTTGCTATCAGAAATATTTTGCGTACCATCGAATTTTCTAACTTCGGAAATTAGATATTCAATATGAAAATCGTCCTCAGTTAACGTGCCGTTGTTTAAATTTTCCGTAAGTGTTTTTATAAATTTTTCATCAACGACACTGCGAATACTTTTTTCATCAAAATCTAATACGCTCGAATTATCAGTCGTACGCACCGGGTTTTGAGAACATGAAGCAAGTAGTAATAGCAGCGTTAAACTGATTGCATTGAGACATATTTTCAGAAGTCCGCTCATATATCGCCCACCAATCTGTCTAACATAATCTTGTGTAACTCATCAGGTTCAAACCGATTTATTGGTCTAGCGTCCAACACTTTGTTAATTTTTCGCAACGAGGCAATATGCTTTGGCATTTTTTTAACATCTACCAGGTGAGATTTTGACTCATATTGAAATTCAACTTGATACACATTGTCTTTAACACTGGATTCTCGTCGAAATACAACGGCATCATCTTCAATGACAATCGGTTTAAGCGCGACAAATTTGTTTAACGAGGATGAATGTTCAACAGTAAACTGGTGCTTTAACTGAACAGAATGATTTAAAGCAAGTGGCATTTTTCGCTGTAACGCTTTGGGTAAAGATGTGTAATCCTTTACACCATAACCATAAGCGCTAAACCAGGCGCCTTCTGAATCATATTGCCAAAAGCTAGGAATTTCATATGTTTCAGTGGTGCTGAATTGATTATTGATTTCGTCATCAACGTAGTTTAATTCTTCGATTTTAGTAATACCTGTATACAATTTTGAATAGTATTCGAAATATTGGTGCGAAATATCGACCAAATTCTTGTCGGCGAAACGTCTTCGTTGATATTCTGCTGCCCGACCAGAATAAACCGTTGTTACTTTCAAGGTAGAAGGTTTCCAAAAATCCGCAGCAGTAACGACCTCTTTGATCACAGTTTCGGAATATTGCTGGCTATCAGGATTCACATCCGTTAATCCCTCATTTGCTTTATCAATGACTAATGCTTTTCCAAATGAAGTCACCGGTGTAAAACGCAATGGGCCACGCTGCATGGTGCGCGTAGGATCTAACCATAAAACATCTCCATCTATCTTCGCCGTCACAATCACATGATCAAAAACACCTGGAGAGGGTAAAAGGTCTTTAATTCCACTTCGGTTATTATAAGAAACCAACGCTAAAGACGCATCAATGTTTGCCTTACGTAACATCGTGGCCAAAGTAATTGATTTATCTTTACAATCACCAAATCGCCTTTCTATGACATCGTTGGGATGGCTAGGCATATGAGAATTTCGACCAAACTCAACGCCAAAGTATCGAATCTCGTCTTGCATATAACGTAAGGCATTCTGCGCATATTCGGTTTTTGATGGACTACTAAGCTTCCAGTGTTCAATGAGCGAAAGTAACTTTTTAGATAAAGGTTTGTCTTGTTCATATAATGGGACAGCCCATTCACCAACAGTTTTCCAGTTATCGTATTCGCTAACCAATAAAAGCGGCACAGGTTGAAACTCATGGGGAAAGGCGTCTTCAAAATAAGTTGCAGAAATATCATTTTTTTGCCAAATATAATCTGTGTAATTTTTACCGTGAACCGTCTGAATCGCAGTATCACTCTTTATGAGTTTGACATTTAAAGGTCGCCCCTTAGGCGTACGATATTTTACATACTGTTTTTTTACATCCACACCCCAGCCAAGTTTGACAGAGGAAAAAAACTTTTCACCAAAAACAGGATTGCTTCCGATAACACTCACCGAGTAATCCAATACGTCACCTGGACGAATATCGGTCAACACAAAAAGTGCGCTGATGGTGCCGACATACATTAAACTCTCTAACTGCTTTTCCTGCTGCACAAACACAACAGTGTCAGGCTCTAGTTTATTCAGGGTTTTGCCATTTCTGATAATATTTATTGCGTGTACAACGAGGGATTCATAACTGGGATCAAACTCAAAGGTAAGCTGGGAATTGTTTTCCACACCCGTAGGTGTATTTAATCGCTGCACAGTACGGCTGTAGAAATGTTGTTTTTCAATAAAATTTGTTTGTCGATCGACCAGATAGTAGGTTGATTCTGTATTGGGTTTTATTGAGCCGTCAACAGAGACATCATTGCGGGTTACCCAATTGGGCGTGTTTTTGAGTGAAAACGTGTACTCCCCTTTTTGATACTTTTTCGCATAAATTAATGGTGACAATACGAGCGAAAAGCACAATAACCCTAGTGTTAGTATTTTTTTCTTGTTCATTTATATTTCTTTTTTTGAATAGTTTATTTGCACCCAAGTTTAGCATCTCAGGTTTCAATCAGGAACATATGAAAAAATCAAAAACAATTCACTCCCGTGAATGTTCTTATTACCCTATCAATGACTCTAATCGCGGTTTAAATATATTTATTTTACATCTTTCTTTCTATTTCTAAATTAACTGAGTGTTGCTGGATTTATTATTGTGTAAAATTACATTCAGTAACAGGGAGGGTTTATAAAATGCGCACCGGGCTAATTTTGTGTTTGCTTTTTTTTATAACAACAAATAAAACCGATCATGAATGGACAAAATATGTCTCAAACATGACGGATTTACACTGCCTGGCCCTAAACTTATATCACGAAGCCCGCGGTGAACCATTTGATGGCATTATTGCCGTTGGAATGGTGACGCTAAATCGTGTGCGATCCGCCGCATATCCTAATACTATTTGTGATGTTGTGTGGGAAAAACAATGGAGTAAACGTTACAAACGCTTCATTGCCGAGTTTAGTTGGACCTTGGATTCCCTATCAGACATTCCCCAAGAACAACATGCCTGGCAAAAATCCACAGAAATTGCCAATCAGTTACTTAATGGCCAATATCCAAATCCGATGAAACAAGCAACAAATTATCATGCGGATTATGTATCACCCGCTTGGTCTAAAAAACTTACCTTTATAAAACAAATTGGATTGCATCGATTTTATTATTAACGGGCACCTCCGAAAATTCAATTATCGTGATGATTTTCCTCGGTGCCCTTGGGTAAATGCCGTCAGCGCGTGTTAAGTGGATTTTCGGAGGTGCCCTAAAGAAAATAATCGCTAAAGTCTAAAGCATCGCTACCCTGCCTCACTTGCTCTTTTTGTAGGGTTTGAATATTGTAAAGAATCGCTTGACCACCGTAACCATGGTCCTGATCATGGCCCCTGATAACGACCCACTCGATGGATTGATCAAACTCAATAGATAAGTCTCTGGTAAACGGGGAGTCGGCGTACTCGATAAAAAATTTGGCCGTCCATGGCCAAATTTCACTGCGTTCACCGACAACCTATTTTGCCCCAGACGTCCACGTCACTCACTTTTGTTCGCTCTCTTATGACTGACGGCCCTAGTATGCGATTGCTACACTTTCTCCGTAAACTACGAAAGCTGTTGCAAGTCGCCCTGGCGCCTACTGGGGGCTTGCAGTACGTTACTCGCTATCGCATCGTTCCTTGTACTGCTGCGAAGGTTCAGAACTGTGCCGATGAGTTAACACGCGTTTGCCTAATTATTCCCCTGTTAATGTTTCTGCTTGCCACCAGTCTGCATAACCTGATTCGCTATCATCATCGTGATGTGAACCCTAACGTTGCATAAATTATTGAACCAGGGTCGCATCACTGCTTCTGTAACAGTATTTCTAGCGCCGTACTCGATTTTTCTGGATTTCACAGAGAGTGACTATGCTCAAACCATAAAAATCTGCGTGCGACGCTATAAATGCTGTTCTAAAAGCACCTGATCTCAACAATTTACGCAACGTTAGGGTAAGGTAACTGCCAATCTTTTCGTGTCGATATCATACGAAACATCGATAACATTGGCTTCTTGTAAATCAAGCATAAGATTCTCATCAGCCTTAATTCCGACGACTTCTTTTTCCGGCGTTATTTCTGCGCATGAGAGTAAAATAATTACCGGCAGTAATATTAGGTTACCAATTAAATTAAACAAAACCTTAGATGTTTTTCTGACTTGGTCTATTAATATTAAAAAGGACATGGGCTTAATCCATTTACCCGATGGCCGGTGACAGGATGGTCGAAATCAATACTGGTCGCATGTAACATTAACCGTTGAGCCATAAAAAATGCGTCATCAGTTGCATATAAATCACAGCCCAATATGGGATGGCCAATTTCACGACTGTGAATACGTAACTGATGAGTGCGACCCGAAACGGGTTTCAACAATACGCGTGTGGCACAAGGCTCTTGATAACGTTCAATAACCTGGTAATGGGTAATCGCTTTTTTACCGGATTCATAACAAACTTTTTGTAAGGGAAAATTCAATTTATCTTTTGTGATAGGTATTTCTACGCAAAAATTTTCATCCTGAAGGTGGCCATATAAAACTACCGTGTAAGTTTTTTCTATCGTCCGTGCTTTAAATTGTTGGCAGATATGCGCATTAACTTCATCGCTGAGTGCAACAATTAAGATTCCCGATGTTCCGAAATCAAGCCGATGAGGTAATTTTGCTGTGGGAAATTTTTGTGTCAAACGATAGTGTACGGAATCTTTATTGAGCGGATGTTTTCCGGAAAGTGTTAATAATCCAGTCGGTTTATTGATTAATAATAGATGCGGATCTTGATAAAGAATCTCTATCTCTTCATCACAGACAGGAACAATAAATGGATCAGCTTGCGGCTGCATAAGCTGATCCGACTGTATGGTCTTGTGCAACAATTATAACGAATAACCCGAAATTACTACGAATCGTAGTACTAGCAGAATTATTCATACATGACTTTAAGAGAATCATCAGTTATTCCTTGCTCCATAGTAACTACTCGGCGTATTAATCTTTCACCCCAGAATTTTCGTTATTTTACTATTTTTCATTGATTTGAATGGGAAACAAGGTTATCTCAGATTGCCTTGTCCATTGAGGAAATTTAAACATTATTGATTCAAATAATTCAGATCTCAAGAAACCGTTTAACCAATGTCGTACATTCACATAATTAGAAGAATCAAACCAGTTTATATCAACGTAAGCGAATTGCCGAACAAAAGGAAAAATAGCAAAATCGACTGCGCTGCATCTATCGCCAGTTAGAAACGTTTGATGAGACAAACAAGCCTCAAGCTTTTGTATAAACGTTTCGCACTGTTGCCGATAAACATCTACTGTAAATTCAGGAAATCTATCCGCGTATTTGTAATGATCGAGAGCCTGCTTAAATTCACCGTCGTTCTCCTGAATTAGTTCGTGGCTATAATAATCAGCAATACTAGACAAATTAAACTTATCCGGGTCATTGGCCAATAATGCCCAATGCATGATATCTAAACTTTCTTCCAGGACCGTTCCATCTTTTAGTTGAAGCACAGGCACCGTTGCTTTAGGCGATATCGTTATCAGCTCTTTGGGTTTTTGTTTTAAAACGACTTCTCTAAGTTCCACCTGTGTCTGACTGTAAGCAATGGCCATACGCGCACGTATGGCATAGGGACAACGACGGAATGAATAAAGTATTGGAAGATTCACAGAATTATTTAAAAATCGAGATGTAATAATCGCTAATTCTTAGGCTGATTATTTTGGGATGCCTTTATGACGCTTTTTTGTTTTTTTCGTCGTTCGATGATTTCAGTCATAGACCCACCGATGTGTTCCTCTCCCCGATTTATTGCCAATTTAACCTGTTTTTCTCGCTCTGCAAATCGCAAGCGTTGTTTTTCGGTTAATGATTCATAACAATGCGGGCAACTTATTCCCCCTTCATACCGTTGATCCAATTTCTCTTCTTGAGTAATTGGCATTCGACAGGCGTGACATTGATCATATTGCCCTTTCTCTAAAGAATGATTCACACTCACTCTATTATCAAAAACAAAACATTCACCTTGCCACAGAGATTCTTCTTCCGGAACCTCTTCCAAATACTTTAAGATTCCACCCTCTAAATGATAAACCTCAGTAAATCCTTGTTCTTTCAAAAATGCTGTTGATTTTTCACATCGAATACCTCCGGTACAAAACATGGCAACTTTTTTATGTTTTGCTGGAGTGTAATGCGTTTTGACGTAGTCTGGAAATTCTCGAAATGATGTGGTTTCAGGGTTTACGGCATGCTTAAACGAGCCGATTTTAATTTCATAGTCATTACGGGTATCTATTAACGTCACGTCAGGATCGGAGATCAGTTCATTCCAGTCTTGGGGTTTTATATATGTGCCTTTTACCTTATTGGGATCAATTCCCTCGATACCCATGGTGACAATTTCTTTTTTCAATTTTACCTTGGTTCGATAAAAAGGCATGGTCTCATCGTACGAAAGCTTGTATTTTAAATCACTAAAATGCGCATCTTGTTTTAACCATTGTATTAAGGCATCGATAGAATCCTGACTACCGGCTACAGTGCCATTAATACCTTCTTTTGCCAAAATCAAAGTGCCTTTTATGTTGTTTTCCTTCATCACTTCAAGTAAAGGAAGTCGAAATTCAACATATTTTTCAAAACTAACAAAATGATATAAAGCGGCAACAACGATCTTGGACATAGAAAACATTCACACAGTTAAGCAAAAAGAAGTCAGCATTATACAGCTTAAAAATACTTCATAGGTGTTTAACCAAAAAATTGCCGCATTTTTTATCTCTATTCTAAACTTTGCTATGTCACGTCATTTAGAGGAATACTCTAATTGCAATCTAGGGAACCTCTGATTAAGTTAGATAGTGAGATGGGAACAAGGCATATTGAAACGATAAAGCGCAGTTTACTCGAGTAAATGAGCATTTCAGTGTGCCCTTTGGGTATGAGTTTCAATATAACGAAGTTAACACTCGCTAGATGACTTAATCAGAGGTTCCCTAGCCAATATCCCGCTGATAAATGACCCTATTAAGCCTACTGATCACCCTTGTTTTCCGAGATCATCAAAAGTTAAAATTATTTCCATTCTGATATAATGAACGCGCTATCCACAGCATTCATCTGTGTGCCGGGATACAACAATAAACTAAGAATATTTAATAAGAAAAGACTGATATTTTATGGGGGTGTTAGTGTGGGCAAGTTAATTAATTTATGTGCAAAGTACCCTGCCATAAATCGATGGCTTTTATTGATTGCTATTTGCACTATTTCTGCATGTGCTGAAAATCAACAATCCACTGATAATACGAAAGAAAAACCCGCATTTGCCAACGATATCCTAACCTACATTCCCTTTGCTAATTCCAGTCTTGATAAACCACCCGCATCTATTGGTTTGGTCGATGCCAATAATCACAATCAAAGTGTAAAAATTGTAGAGAATAGCTCTTCGGGGCTTGTTGATTTTCTTTACGACACAGCGTTTAACTATCGAGAAAAGGATGATTATTCACCCTCGCTTCGAGATAAAGATTATAACGCGACGCTAATTTATGAAGGATTTTATGATGCAAGTCTAAAAAAAGTCACGAATTATCATGTTGATCGTTTTTTGTTTGGTAGAGGTGGGAAACTGTATCAACAAAAAATATGGCAAACAAAATTAGAAGATCCCCAAATCATTTCCACCGAAACTCAATTTTTTAAATATCAACTGTGTTCCATATCGTCAGTCGGAAAAAATTTGAAAAAACTGCTTTATGTTGGCCACGACTTTGAAAACGTGAATAACAGCGTCATCATTTATAAAATTGGAAAATTTTCGAAAAACTCAAAAAATCAGGATGTTAAATCTTGCGCGGCAAATGAAGTAAGTTGGAAATTGGTGAAATTAGGTATGAATGAATCCAGTCCATCAAAATCCATACAAACCCAGTTGAGTGGTTATATATTACAACCCATAAACAACATCACAACTGGCGCACTTGAAGGCTGGATCGCCAGTGACGCATCGGGTACGATCCATCACTTTACTGCTGATTTCAGTTCTTCTCAACAAATTCCCATTCCCACTCACAATGGTGATTCAACAAACACTAATAACTGGATAGTATTTTTAGGCATTGACTCTTCCGGTACATCTGCCTGGTTTGCTACTCATGCACAGCACATTTACCAATACAATATTTTAACAAAACAACTTATTAATCCTGCTGGCGCGGTGAACTCTGCCATTGATGCAATTCCTGATAGCAATCACAAACTCCAAGTTTACGGTGCCTATAAGAATGATCGTTATCCCATCTATGGATTTGATGAAAACTATCTTTATATATTAATTCATGGCGTAACCGCTGTTGCCGTACAAGAAGAAAACGATCAATTTCAATATACCCTAAAACGCATTCCGCTCACTGGCGCATCAGCAACACCTGAAGTGCTCGCCACTTTTCAAGCCCACGACATTGGTAAAATGGTATTAACGCAAAATAAAGTCGTTTTATCGATATCGCATAAAAGCACCACGCGTGAGGGTACCGAGTTCTTGATGTTTGATAAACTTACCGCATTTGCTGCGACTCAGAATGTATTCCCTGCCAGTGGTCATCAATGTATTTTTAATATTTTTACTTATAAAAATACGGTATATGGAAATTCAGTTGGTCTTGAGTCTTGCCGAAAACCCACCACAAACGAGACCCACATTCATTTTTTTAAATTTGACGAGACAGGACAAAGTAGTTACCTCGACTCACACCATTCTCGACTCATGGGGACCGTCAATACCCATTACGATCCATTTATGAATAAGAGTGACCTTCAATATTTAATCGTCAAACGCAATATTGCGGCCACAAATAATACCTGGATTGATACTTTCAACATTTATGACCCAGCAATTGGGTCTGATATCAGAACACTTGGACAAATTGATATTAAAAACTCAGCCATGACGGCAAGAGTCTCTCTCTTGGCTGGTTTTAGTACTGGCCTTATTGAATATCAATCTCGCCAAGGTCATCAGAAATTATTCACTTTTTCCATCAATAGTGAAAATTCCATGATTCCATTCACACCACTATTTCAATCGCAAACATCAAACCGTTGGATATCGCCCTTTGATTTGCCCAACTAATCGGAAATAAAATTAAGATTGGCATAACACACAGGAAAGATCCCACAAATTTATATTAATCACTACTAGGCATTTTCGAGATTTTTTACTACACTTATCGATTAAACCTTATTTAATGTTAGAAGTTTTTTTAATGATGATTATTGATTATGTCCATATAGATTTTCCTCTCATGATTTTACGCACACATCTCAATCAAAAATCTTACTAGACCAATAGGCTGAGCATGGAAAGACAAAGCCCCACCAAAAACGATGAACGCAACTCGTTTTTGATTTTAGCGGTGTTTCTAGCACCCATTCTTTCAGTGATTATTGTGGGAGGGTTTGGTATGCTCATCTGGATTATTCAAATCCTTATTGGTCCACCAGGAAATTAAGTCGGAAGCTACTCAATATATGGATTTACGGCGCCGGAATTTGCTACGCGGACATATCAATTCCAATCAAACGCCAAACTATTTGCCCTGGTTAAAATCAGCTGACAAATTTTATGCTGAGTGCACCCGGTGTTATGACTGTGTCGAGGTTTGCGCTGAAAACATTATCATTAAAGGTGATGGTGGTTATCCGAGTATCGATTTCAAACAAGGTGAATGCAGTTTTTGTCGAAAATGCGTTCAATCCTGTGGTCAGGACTTATTTCATCAAACGTCCAACCACCCACCCTGGCGTAATAAAGCACAGATAAGTACACAGTGTCTTGCAACGCAAAATATTTCTTGTCAAAGTTGTCAGGATAGTTGCGAAAGCAGAGCAATAAAATTTGATTATCAACTTGGCGCTATCCCGCATCCAAAAATTAATTTAGAAAATTGCACTGGTTGTGGTGCTTGTGTTTCTGTCTGTCCGAATTGGGCAATATCGATAAAACCAGAACTAAATCCTTTGCAATCTGGCATTAACATTTCATGACATCAACTGCTACCCCGACGCATATATCCAGTGTAGTGGTACATTGTAAACCGGAGCTAATGAAAACCGTTGCTAATCTTGCTAACACAATCGAACAATTGGAGGTTCGTGCCTCTGATGCGGGAGGTAAGCTTGTTGCACTCCTTGAAACAAAGAACGAACAGGAAATATTATCAATTATTAGTCAACTAGAGACTATAAACGGCGTATTAACAGCAACCCTCGTCTATCACGAAATCGATTATGACGATGAACACATGGATGAATCATACAATGCCTAAACTCTCCCGAAGGGAATTTATTAAAGCGAATGCAGTTGCTACGGCCGCTGCTGCGGCTGGTATTTCTATTCCTGTCAGCGCAAAAAACCTCAGTACCACTCACAATCAAAATACACTTACCTGGGCAAAAGCGCCTTGTCGTTTTTGTGGCACAGGATGTAGTGTTAATGTCGCCACTAAAAAAGGCCGTATTGTGGCAACTCACGGTGATATTAATTCACCGGTTAATAAAGGACTCAACTGCGTTAAAGGTTACTTTCTGTCAAAGATTCTTTACGGCACAGACAGACTGACCACCCCACTCTTGCGCAAAACCAACGGCAAGTACGATAAAAATGGCGAATTTACTCCAGTATCGTGGGATGAAGCTTTTGACGTCATGGCCGAAAAATTTAAAACCGCGCTAAAAAATAAAGGTCCCAAAAGTGTCGGCATGTTTGGCTCTGGCCAATGGACAGTGTGGGAAGGTTATGCTGCGGTTAAACTCATGAAAGCTGGCTTTCTCTCTAATAACATTGACCCCAATGCCCGACATTGCATGGCATCAGCGGTGGGTGGTTTTATGCGAACTTTTGGCATAGATGAACCCATGGGTTGTTATGATGACTTTGAACATGCCGATGCGTTTGTCTTATGGGGTTCCAATATGGCAGAAATGCACCCCATCTTATGGACTCGGCTTACCGATCGACGATTAAGTGCTCCACATGTAAAAGTGAGTGTATTGTCAACGTTTGAACATCGTTCATTTGAGCTGGCAGATATCCCTATCATTTTCACACCACAAACCGACATGGCCATTCTAAATTACATTGCGAATTACATTATTCAAAATAATATGGTCGATCAATCGTTTGTTGAAAAGCACGTTAACTTTCGAAAAGGTAACGATGATATTGGTTATGGATTAAGAGCAGAACATGTTCTCCAAAAAAATGCGAAAAATGCGAAAAAAGCTGGAGGATCACAACCGATTTCTTTCGAAGATTTTGCTAAATTTGTTTCAAAATATGATGTAGATTATGTTTCAAAGTTATCTGGCGTTAGCACTAAATCGCTGGAAAAACTGGCAAAGATTTATGCCGACCCAAATACAAAAGTCATGTCGCTTTGGACCATGGGTGTCAATCAACACACACGCGGTGTTTGGACAAATAATTTACTCTATAACATCCATTTACTCACTGGTAAGATTTCAACCCCGGGCAATAGCCCCTTCTCACTCACCGGTCAACCGTCTGCATGCGGCACGGCACGTGAAGTTGGCACATTTTCACACCGACTGCCAGCCGACATGGTCGTAAAAAATCCGAAACATCGAAAAATTGCCGAGCATAAATGGAAGTTACCTGAAGGCATATTACCTGACTGGAATGGTGCGCATGCAGTAAAACAAAACCGCGATCTGAAAGACGGGAATATCAATGCCTATTGGGTACAAGTAAATAATAACGTTCAGGCTGCGCCAAACATGAACCAGGAAACACTGCCTGGTTATCGCAATCCTGACAATTTTGTTGTTGTCTCTGATGCCTACCCGACCGTTACCGCTCAAGCAGCAGACTTGGTTTTGCCCACCGCTATGTGGGTAGAAAAAGAAGGGGCTTACGGAAATGCAGAACGACGCACTCAATTCTGGCACCAGATGGTAGAAGCACCAGGAGAATCTAAATCAGACTTATGGCAGTTGGTCGAGTTCTCAAAACGGTTTACCACCGATGAAGTGTGGCCTGAGCATGTACTGAATAAAAATCCAAGTTATAAAAACAAAACACTGTACGACGTGCTATTTACCAATGGTCAGGTAGACGCGTTTCCCTTATCTGAGACGGATTCATCGTTTAACAATCATGAGTCGAAGGACTTCGGTTTTTATCTACAAAAAGGCTTGTTTGAAGAATACGCCAGTTTTGGCCGAGGAAAAGCGCATGACTTGGCTGATTTTGACACCTACCATGAAACGCGCGGATTGCGCTGGCCCGTTGTAAATGGCAAAGAAACCTTGTGGCGATTTAGGGAAGGCAGTGATCCTTACGTTAAAACCGGCAAAGGTTTTGAGTTTTATGGTAAGAAAGATGGTAGAGCTGTTATCTTTGCCCTGCCCTATGAACCTCCTGCAGAATCCCCGGATAAAGAATTTGATTTATGGTTATCCACGGGTAGAGTTTTAGAACATTGGCATTCTGGTTCCATGACCCAAAGGGTGCCTGAACTTTATCGCGCATTTCCAGATGCAGTGGTATTCATGCATCCACAAGATGCCCGCGACAGACAACTCCGGCGAGGAGATGAAGTCAGAATAATTTCTCGACGGGGCGAAATCAAAACACGCGTAGAAACACGTGGACGAAATAAACCACCACAAGGTTTGGTATTTGTTCCATGGTTTGATGCCAGTCAATTAATTAATAAGGTTACGCTAGACGCAACAGATCCAATATCCAAACAAACGGATTTTAAAAAGTGCGCTGTAAAAATAATTAGCGCACGCGCTTAAACGAAAGATAATTCGGATTTAAAGGAACTGATCCATGTCAGAAAAAGTGATTGTCTGTTTTTTTGTTCTTAGCTTGATGGCTTTCAATACGATAGCGAATGAAAGTATTGCAACCCTTAGAGGTCAAACCTCATTAAGCAACGAAGCTACACCGCCGCTAATGGAAAAAGTCGAAAATAGAGATATTAAACGAAAACGCAACTACCCCATGCAGCCGCCTACCATTCCACACAAAATTAATAATTACCAGGTTGACCTCAAAACCAACAAATGTTTGACTTGCCACAGTCGTAAGTACACAGAACAAAGCCAGGCACCTATGATCAGCGTTACGCACTATATGGATCGCGATGGTAATTTTCTCGCTGACGTTTCACCTCGTCGTTATTTTTGTAAACAATGCCATGTCACACAAACCGTGGCTACCCCGTTAGTAGACAATTCATTTATGGATATTGATGACATATTAAAAGCGGAACGCAATCAACGCTAGTAAGGATCAATAATGATTAACAAAATTAAACATTACTGGCTTGTGATGCGTCGCCCCAGTGTCCATTACAGCCTGGGATTTCTGACCATGGGCGGATTCCTGATGGGAATTATTTTTTGGGGTGGTTTTAATACGGCATTGGAATTCACCAATACAGAAGAATTCTGTACTGGCTGCCACGAAATGCGCAACAACGTGTACCAAGAACTTCAGCAAACCATTCACTTCAGCAATCGTTCAGGAGTTAGAGCAAAATGCTCCGATTGTCACGTTCCTCATGATTGGACAGACAAACTCGCCCGCAAGATGCAAGCATCAAAAGAAGTCTGGGGGAAATTATTTGGCACAATCAACACCCGAGAAAAGTTTGAGGAGAAACGCCGCGAACTCGCTGAACACGAATGGGCAAGATTTAAATCCAATGATTCATTGGAATGCAGAAACTGCCATAACTTTGAGTACATGGATTTTACATCCCAAAGCAAACGCGCCGCTAAACAACATTCTACCGCACTAGCCAAAGGTGAAAAAACCTGCATTGATTGTCACAAAGGCATTGCTCATCAACTGCCGGATATGACGGGTGTTGAGGGTTGGTGATTATAAATTGTATATCCGACAGGTGACAGATCAAGACATCTCAATTGCAAACGAAGACAGTCATCCATTGCTTATGCTCTTCACGACATGTATTGAAATTTTTCAAAGGATAAGTATAGCTAAATCTTAAAGGTTGAATTGTTTAGCTTTTTACTTTCAATCGATTATTCAAATCTCGACTTTGCCGAATTAGTTCATTGTCATCAAATCTTTGAACAGTTTTAGCTAATCGGTCATAAAGAACAACATTGACGGTTGCGGATAAATTCATACAACCGACGGTAGGCACGTAAACAACAGCATCTGCCTTATCGATCACATCTTGTTGAATCGACCCATCTTCGGGACCAAAAATGTAAAATGCGCTTTCTGGGTGCTGAAACTCAGTTAGTGCAATAGCATCTTCCGCAAACTCGATGCAAACAAGTTTCATATTTTCTGGAGCAGAATTTGAAAATGACTCAACTTCAATCAAAGGAATGGACTCCCCTACCTTACGACGAAGATCAGGTATACTAGGATTTCGCATAACAGCACGCGGATAACGTTTACCTGTATAATAAACACTGTCAACACGAAAGTTACCCGCCGCTCGAATCACTGAGCTAACATTCTCTGGGCTTTTTGGATTGATGAGCCCAACACACACATTCATTTGTTTTACGCCCCTCACCATTCAACTCTTTAATTTAAACTTGCCTTATCTGTTTTTGTGGTTTTTCGAGATCGCTTATTTAAAACATAAGTAAATCGTATAAAAAATATTAACATCTTTAGTTAGACGCGATAAAAGAAAGATTTATAAGTTTTTATTAAGGAAAGCTATAGGTTTTTGCACTTCTCTCAGTTATTATTAGTACTCTTCTGTTTATAAATAAGCCTCTTCAGAAAAATCTATGGGTCGATTCCGGCTCTGGAAGTTTCCCCATCGTATGAAATAACGCTATTTCCAGCGTTTCATACTGCCTAAAACCATAAGCTTTTCTGGTGACCAAATTAACT
>Ga0316207_10002623_pt1 | contig 18081 bp, 17 predicted proteins | sample 6weekpyrite_MG_FD_204943 | JGI IMG/M metagenome (GOLD analysis project Ga0316207, IMG submission 204943) | Microbial mat bacterial communities from mineral coupon in-situ incubated in ocean water Damariscotta River, Maine, United States -... | ecosystem: Environmental > Aquatic > Marine >...
CCGCCAGCCGTTTTGCTTATAACCAGCAAAAAGGTTATAGCATGTTGTTTGTAGACGGGGAAGACTACGTCACCTCAAGCGAATTCGCGATACAACTTTGCGAAAATAGAATTATTTCTATAACCCTTATAAATGCCGCTAACCATGACGAACAAAAATTACTGCTAGACTTGTACAATAATGGCTGTATTTATTTAAACGAATAATCATGGAATACACGCTTAAATTAACTCGTTGGGATAAAGACCAAACATTACTCAGTGAAATACGCCGCAGGGTTTTCATAGAAGAACAACAGGTGCCCGAAGAACTGGAATGGGATGACGATGATAAAACCTGTATACATGTGCTTGTCAGCGATAATAACATTCCTATTGCAACCGGGCGTATAAAAATGGATGGGCATATCGGTCGTATGGCGGTATTAAAAAATTACAGGAACAAGGGAGTTGGCTCAGCCGTTTTAGATGCGCTTATCAACTTTTCTAAAACATTAAAAATGAAGTCAGTTTACTTACACGCACAAACCAGCGCCATCCCCTTCTACGAAAAACACAACTTTAAAATCAGCTCTGAAGAATTTATGGATGCCGGTATTCCACATAAAACCATGATAAAACTATTTCATACCAATGTTTCTGTATAAAGCCAACCTATGCAATACATGCATTTAACCTTCTCATGTAGGTGCTCATTTAGACATTACCCCATATTGAAACACTTAAAACCCAATACTCAACTTTACAAGCTAATAAGCAAAACACGTGATCAAGCGAAGCAGATCCACCACTATAACAATCCTATGCTAAAATAAATTACCAGATACCTGCTGTCCTGAAAATGAATAACAAGCCTCTATAACATTATACTGTCACTGAAAATATATAACTTACCGGTTTTAATACTTATAAATTATTACGGTAACTCAATGCGAGTTTTTCGCCTTGATATTTTAAATAAACCTAAAAGACCGGTACTAAAAAACCAAAGAGCTGAAGGTATTAGAGGGTTTGAACAATTCTACCTTCAAGATGAATTGTGTGAAATAGATTACCTATTTTCAGGAATTTCATGAGCTGTGTAATCCAGTATAAACGTATCACCAATACTATAGTCAATTCCGCAAATAATAGATACTAGACCCAGTTTATTCGGAAAGTGATCAGTGTCACCACCCAGCGAGATATTAGGAAAATCGTTCCAGATTATACCAACCCGAAAAATCCAGTGTGACAGTATTTCCGCTAGTGCTAAGAACAGTAATCGACGTAGTGCTACATACCCGTTCCCCCTGAAATTTATCAAGCTTCAGTGATAGTGGAATTTTCATTACCATCAGAGCCACCAACATAGCTCTCCAATGCTGCTTGTGTACTGCCTAGAACAGTACGGTTTAAAATCAGAGGGTATAATGTATTGCTACCCCAGCAGGAACAGGAAGAAGGTTGAACAAAGCCAGAGGGAGTTGATGCATCAAACTGTAAAGTAACTCCATCGACTAATGCTGCTTCTACTGCTCCATTAAGAAAAACAGATAAAAGTAGAACCGTTTCAACATCTGTTCTTAATGTCATATTGTACTCACTACAAATTTTAGGTTATAAAAATACAGACATTGAGACACACACTGAGTAATTCAAATCTTTAAAATAAATCCTATCGACGATTACCCAATTAAATATCACCCCTCCCCTGAATCAAGGGTTAATTGATAACATTTTAAACTTCTCAGAACTATTTCCAGACGCATCTATCGCCGTAACCTCCATTTCGAGAATAGAGGTTTTTAGTAAAACCATATCCCGTTTACCCTTGATTTTTAACGTATCGCCATTGAATAACTTGAAGCCAGCCATTCCCTGAACAGAAGGCGCAGCATCACAAATATCACTTGCTGACATACTTACACCAACAAATGATGTGTGTGTTTTTTATTAATGATTGTTATTTCAGAACCAGAACGTTTATCAATAAAGGCTGCACTGATCTCTGGAGCGACAGTGTCCACAATTGTGATATTCGTCGATGCTGTATTCTGTTCACCTGTAACAGTAAAAGCAGTGGCTGAAATCACATGAGAGCCCAGGGATAAAAACTCAGAAAAACTCTCACCTGTTGCTACCATCTGGCCATCCAGTTTCCATTCAATTCTATCTAACACCGCATTAAATAATCCAACGCTGGATGTAACCGTTACATTATGACCACCTGTTACTGTACACTCCTGAACACCGCCACCATTTATTGAAATTGAGATTTGCGGTACGGGTGTTGCTGAAATGCTACCCGTCAGGTTCAGCATATATTGAGTATTACCATAACTTGAAGATCCATCTGGTACAGTAGTAGCGGAGTAAATCAATGTATACATATCTCCATCACCACAATCCACAGCACATGTGATTTGTGCCATACCATCCATCGTCGACTCAAACCATGCGCCTGTCCCCAAAGGAATACTGTCAAGCCCATTCCATGCAATGCTCCAACCACTAAAATCAATCGTCGCCGTATTGCCCGATGCTGTTAACACATTGGATGGCGAGAGTGCGCCATGCATGCCTGTGCTACCAAAAAATACCCAGGGATTATCAATAGCGGGGTTTTCAGATCCATTCGGTGCACCGCTGTGACTGCCGGTGTGCACTTAAATTGAGCCAAGATGCACCCCCTGATTACCTGTAATAAATTGCTCATCAAAGCCAGGTGCATGTACTGCAGTCCCGCCCCCCCATTGTAAAAAATGAACCTTCGCCAATATTCAATACAGCGCCATTCAACAATTCACCCTGGCTTGTTCCTGTTACTGCCAGTAAACCTAAAGTCATGATTGTTTTTTTCATTTTTTATCTCCATCCTGGTTCATTAAAATTAATTATTTTTTTAGTTAATAATATTCAGGCCGCTTTGCGCCGACGAGCAACACCCACCAGACCAATCATGCCAGAGCCGAATAACCAGACGGCGGCAGGAACCGGTACCGCTGAAATGGTACCGGTTAGATTTAGAAGATACAAAGTGGGTGAACAATTAATACAACTATTAGGTTCTCGAGGCACAGTAGCAGAATAAATAAGACTATAGCTATCACCGTCACCACAGTCAAAACCGCAGGTCACTTGCGCCACGCCATCCACGGTCGACCCAAACCAGGCACCTGTTCCCATAGGGATAGTAGCCACACCAGAAGCACTATCCTGACCATTCCACGCTATGACCCAGCCACTCAGATCAACCGTGGCCGTGTTACCCGAAGCTGACAATACATTTGAAGCAGATTCAGTACCGTGCATACCTGTAGTAATACCGAAAAGCAACCAGGGATTATCAACCGTTGGGCTTTCAGAACCATCCGGTGCACCACTGTGACTACCAGAAGGTGTCTGTACCGTGCCTAATACCAGACCTTGATAACCTGTAATGAACTGGCCATCAAATCCAGGTGCAGTTATAATGCCTATGTCTACTTCTGTACCTTTCGGCCCCATATCAAAAAAAGAGCCTTCACCAATATTCAAAATCGAGCCATTAACCAATGCGGCATTGGCAGAACCGGTAACCGTCATAAGCGCTAAAGTCATAGCTATTTTTTTCATTTTTGGTTTCATCCCCGATTAAGTTTTTTATTTCAACAATTTACATTTTATCTAAGGCACTTTTCGAGCCAACAATAGATTACAGTAGACAATACAAACATCTAACCCTGTACTAAAATTTTAAACCATTGTTCATAACGTATATTGTGTCAATTTTTCCGACTTTTTTGTTTTAAGAAAAAACAAACCATAAAATCAAGATGCATGGATAAATTTCTTTATTTAATATTTGAAATTTTCAGGGAATTTTCATTGTGGATTATTTTCTGCTCTTCACTGCCCTTTTTCTTTAGAATGACAAGTTTAACCATCATAATGAAATAATAAAAAACAAGGCAGCCTAAAAAAACTGGCGCAGCAGAAAGCCATAATTTTGTGGGAACTGCAAAATAAACTAGAAATATGTAGTTTATTTAAAGAGTCACTTCAAGTGAAGTGACTATATTTTTTAATATGTAATATCACCCGTAGCTTTTCTAGTAATTAGTAAAACATCAGCCACATTAAATTGGCTATCAGGTGCAGGCACGCCTCCTACAAGAGGTGCCACATCACCATGTGCAAACTGTAAAGCTGTTATTACCAACTGACCACTTATAATCCTTTGAGCAATTAGCATATCAAGCACATTCACAACTCCATCGTTATTTAAGTCTCCGTCAGGTTCTGTTATAGAAATTAAATATTCATCAAGATCACTAACTCCATCACCATCAAAATCAGCTGTACCATCACGAGTTAAATTACCAAAGTTATTTAACTCCCAGGCATCATTCATACCATCACCATCTGCATCATCAAGCATATTAATTGTAATATTTGAAGTAACTGTACTAGAAAAGCTATCTGTCACACTCGCAGAAATAACATGCATACCTGGCGATAAAACAGTACTAATAACATTACCTGATCCAAGGCTACCATCAATAGAGGAACCCCAGACAATAGACGAGGAAATATCACCATCTTCACTATCATTTGCAGTGGCTTGAAACATTACATTTGATCCAATCGCGAAGTTAGCATCTGTTATTGGTGATTCAATCGCGACAACTGGTGATGTATTTAATACCGTTAACTGAAAACTTTCTGTTACAGAATCTACACCATCAGAGACTGTAATATTAACTACTGAAAGCCCAGCTGTTTGTGGTGTTAGTGTTAATGTACGTACGTTATTCGAACCACTTACCACCAGACCTGAGTCATCAATAACAGAAACATTTGATGACGTAGTTGTAACACTTAAGTTAGATAATGCATTATCTGTATCTCTAACAATAAAGTTAAGTTGATTTGATAACGGGTTATAAGTCATATCACTTATTTGGCTTATAACAGGTTTGAAATTATTTAAAGTGCTCCAGCCGATATCTTGAAATAATTCTTTTGCCAGACCAGCACCTTGTTTAGGGCCAGTATCAATAGGCTCCATTAATTCATTAGGAGATAATGCAGTACTAAAATGGGATACAGATGATCCTGCTTGCAAAGGTGAAGGTGCATACATTCTTATATGCCCCTGATTAACACCTGAGGACAATTCACTCAACCTGGACGCAACTTCCAATCCTGTCCAATGTAAATCTGCCGTATCAATTGCAGATGCTAGACGTTGACTGTTCGTTAATTCATTCCAGTTTTTGTTCAAACTATGATCTTCAAGATTTAACATATATGCATCATCTCGACCAGGAGTACCAAATTTAGCTCCTGTACTAGTATTAACAAATGTCAGAAAGCCAAGACCATGGCCTATCTCATGGAGTACAACCGATAACATTTCAACCGTTGAAAAAGGCTTTACTCCATCCAAACCGTAATACCAGTTAAAATTTCCCAGACAATTACTATTGTTATCAATATCAGCATTAAATGTTGCAGAAATATCCGCCGATGAAGAAAGATCAACTCCTGCTAAACTATTTGCCTGTGCAATTGTATAATATGTATTTGAAAAAGGCGCATTACTAAAATTTCGCTGTACAGATATAGGCCCTGCTGAACCTAAAACAGCAGATGTAGATGAACAGGCCAATGGATCAAATTTAGCCTCTACACGAATAGTAACATTACTATCAATTGTCGATTCCCATATTCTTGCGACGAACTCAAACACCTGTAACCGTTGCTGACCAATTGTTGTACCCGTATTTCCTCCTACGGGGGTGGCAGGTGTATTATCATTAAATCCCTCACCAGCACCATCCATATTAACAATCACTATTTGCGTTGCTTGCAATGAACTACTAACTAATATTAATAACAAACCCAATATTTTTGCCATACTAAACATTTATTGATTATCCTTCTTTGGCTTGCTACTGTAATCGCGTATTTCCAATTCGCCTTTTTCATTTATAGTTGCAACGGGTACAGTTTGAAACCTCCCCTGAAGATCTACACTAACACTACTTCCTGTTTTTTTTTCAACCAGGCCTTCAGATGAAGTATTAAGCATTTCTGTTAAAGCCTGGTGTATTTCAGGTTCTAACATATCGTGTTTGCTTTCCGATGGTATATCTGATTTTTTATTCAATAGGCTTTTTTTATCACTTAGAGCATCAACCTCTCGCTCTTTATTTTGCTCACTAAAGTGAATTTTACCAGGTTGAAAATAAACGTTATCTTTCTGGGCATCATTAAATATATTATAAAAATACGTAATTGATGCAACAATCATTAGAAAGCCAAATAAAACAATTAACTTTTTGTACATAAGTATAAACTTTTATTAAAATATTTAAGGTAATTAAAGATTAGATTATCATTGTCACTTTGAAAGCAGAGAATTAAAAAATTGCTACCGTTACAGACATTGATTCGATAAGATGTTAGCAACAATTCAGAAATCGAGTTACACATTAAATATTATGGAAAATACTCAAGCGTAGGTGTACAACTAGTTTTATCTCCGTTAACGTCATAAACATCTGATGACGTAAGCGCAAAGCTCGGATTACCTATTACGCTGCTAGGATGCATTGCGAATAACTGCAAAAATAATGGTTTGATTCCCTGTGGCGCAACAATATCAATTAGCAGGTTTTGTCCATCATTATGCCAAAAAATCATTCTTTGCGTCTCACCAAAAGCACCTGATGTTATTGCAGTACCTCTCACGGTTGACTCTGGAGAATATACATTTATATCATCTGGGTTCACGACCGTTTCATCAAAATTTATAATTATAGATGCCGCCCCTATGTTCTCTGTACAAGCAGCAAAATTTAACTCCATGTATGGCGCAGGTTCAAGACGCGAAAAATCCATACTCTCTCCACCCGGCCCCTGAACTGGAAATAGCTCCTGCTGACCCTGACCTGCTATTATTTCAAGCTGGACAGTTATGGGGTAAGCTGCACCCGCACTATTATCTGTTTCTAGCACTCCAATAGTTAGGCTTGCATTTCCTGGTGCCACATTAGAATTTGGTAAATCCGCAATCAATACTGTTTGAACCGGCTCATGGCCAAATGCCCACGGAAGAAATGTATCAAAATAAGCAGAGTAATGCATTCCTTCAGCTCGTCCATCTGGCCTCAGATTAAAAACAGAACGCACTAGCCCCATAGTAGACAAATCCCACTCAGCACCGACTGCGTCAGTAAGAACTACTGATATAGTCTCTTTTTTTACCCTATTAGATCCGGCTACCATAACCGAGATTGTATCGCCTTGTCTTGCTATACCAGGAAAAGTTGTCGTACTGGCACATGATTGTAATTGGGTAAATAATAAAATTAAAGCTAATGCCTTTAGTTTAATATAACTCCCACACATACTGATACCTCCCGCTTTTATACCCAATAAAATCAAGTTTAATTACCATAAAGCATCCATTTAACAGCACCATTCTATCAATATAGACATGAATAAAATTCTCTCTAGTACTGTAACAATTCATGTACATACATCATTTGCAAACGACTACCTGATCTAAAAATAGTTATAGCCACAATATTAACAGTGTAACTAAAACCAATTAGCTTGTTTTTGAAATCATTATGATGACGCTATTATTAAAATCTCTTATCAATATTACACTATAGTATCGTTAAACAGCAGCAAAAATACTCAGACTTTTTTCACTACTAAAAGGCATTTCATTATCCTTTGATCCTGTTAAAGTACTTAATCTGGATACATATAACCTGATGGATAACATAAAGCATCTATAAGATGAATATTATAATAAAATTGGATCTACTAAGTGTATAAATAAAATTATTTCGTTTTCACATTTACTGGCATTAAAATTTACAAAAAAACGGAGGCTAGTATAGCCCCCGTTTTTAATCAATCAAATGTTTCTCTAACGAGAAATACTCAATTATGCTACTTTACGACGACGCGCCACACCAGACACCTGCTCCCATAGGCACAGTAGATTTACCAGCAGCGCTGTCCAGGCCATTCCATGCGACTACCCAGTAAATAGGGGATTGAATATTTGAACGAAAGTAAATCAGATAATTAAATACATCACATCTGAAAACTATAACTAATCCCAGGTGAACTGATGGTTGGCGCATGCCTTTTAATTGTTTCTGCAACCAATTGATCGTGATTTTTGTATATTTTGATGTCTTTAGCTCGCATAAACATTAGTTCGTACGAATTAAACTTTTCAAATAAATCATTATAATCAGCAAGCATACTTACTTCATTAAACGATTGATCATCGTTATTAGAAAAATCATCTTTAATACATTGAACGATCTCACAAAGTGAACGATTGCCATCAAGATAACGTAGGATATACCTGGTATACTTTGCTTGATCCAATTTTAAGCTACTTATTTGTTTACCAAGATTTAATTCTATAGCCTTAGTAGTGTTTTTACTTAAATCGTTAAATAGCACTTCAGGCGGAGCGAATGTAAAAGAATAAAAAGGTACCAGATTAAAATCCATGTGATCAGCTATCGTGTTTTTTTGCTTGTTAACATAAAAAGTATGCGTTTTTATGTTCCCATTCATTAATTCTGCGATGGACTGTTGATGTTCGATAGATGATTTATCGATAAGATCCCGTAGTTTTTCATTCCTGACGTATGTGTCAGCGATATATTTTAATTTTTGCCCAGAAAAACCTGTGAAGCTAACCATGTTTAAGTCACAGTCATTCAGCCATTTATATACCTGTGGTACGGTGTAAGCCCTGTCCTGGGAATGAAGAAATAAATCATATACTTCAATGTCACCCAAATCATCGATATCACCTTTCCATCTTGCTTCATCACGTTTATAAGCGTTTTCTTCCGGAAGTTCAGCGATTATCAGGTGTGTATTATCAACGCATTGTTGTAAATCACGTATTCCCTTATTGACCAAACGCATTAATTCCTGCATCTGATAAATAGCAGTGCGACCATATTGCGCATACACCATTATATTCATGGCACCCTCCTCACTAAGCACTGAAGCCAAAGCATTCAATCCCTTTACCGGGTCTTCAAGGTGATGCAAAACACCACAGCAATTAATGTAATCAAACTTACCTACATCCATATTCGGCAATTCAAGTAAAGATCGTTGATGCCAGGTGATATTGGTTAGCCCCCTAATATCCGCACGTTCACGTGCAATTTCCATTGATGCCTGACTAAGGTCTAGATAAACAATTTCAGCGTTAGTATCTCGGAGTTGTTCTCCAAGAAACATTACGATATCACCAGTACCACCACCAGCAACAAGAAAGCGTGCACCATCTCTCAAATCTCGTTTACCAGCAAAACAATAGTGGCTTATATTTCCCAGGTGGTCAGCTGCGTTGACGAAAAGCGTACGTTTTTCATCTTCAGGTAACCGTGTGGGGTAAGGGTAATTTTCATATTGCTCACGAACACTAGTTAAATATTCATCGTCATTCATTATAAATAAATCCTGGCTTAAAACGTAGACCTACAGTTTAATTTTGAACTCTACCGTAATTTTATAAACAGTTAATTAGCATTGCAACTTTAGTAGGTGCCGATTACAAGGCATTTAAATTTAGTAATCAGATGTAACCTAAACCATTTTTTGTTACATCTAAAATTAATTTATTTATCAATAAAAACGGGAACTAAATTAGTCCCCGTTTCTTTTTTCAATTGAAAATTTCTCTAACGAGAAATACTCAATTATGCTGCTTTACGACGACGCGCAATACCAGCTAGACCTACAAGACCAGAACCGAACAACCAAACAGCCGCAGGAACAGGAACAGCTGTAACAGTACCAGTCAGTGATAATAGGTAAGGAGTAGTACCAAAGTTTGAAGGATCACCCGCTGGAACTGTAGCAGAGTAAGTTAGTGTATATGTATCACCATCACCACAGTCAACACCACAAACTATATTTGCAACACCGTCAGTTGTGCCTGCTAACCATGCACCTGAACCCATAGGGACAGTAGCAGCACCAGAAGCAGCATCCAGACCATTCCATGCAACAACCCAACCACTCATATCAACAGTTGCAGTATTACCAGTAGCAGATAAAACATTTGTGTTTGAGTCTGAACCACTCATACCTGTGCTATTGAAAAATAACCATGCGTTATCTACAGTTGGGTTTTCGCCAGCAACAGATCCAACAGCACCACTGTGACTACCAGAAGGAGTCTGAGTTGTGCCTAAAACTAGACCTTCATTGCCAGTAAGAAACTGACCATCAAAACCAGGTGCAGCAACAGCTAAGCTGCCACCCATTGTGAAGAAAGAACCAGCGCCAATATTTAAAGTTGAACCATTAACCAATGCAGCATTAGCTGAACCTGTTGCAGCCATTAGTGCTAGAGCAATTGCAGTTTTTTTCATATTTATTCTCCGATCATTAACATTTATTATATTTGCAGTAAGTTGCAGGAATAGATGATGCACATCACATGCCAACAGATATTTATCCTTATAAATCAAAATATTAAATGAGCAGCAACATTTAATTAGCCATTTTTTCATAAAAAATGTAAAAATATCCGACTATCTTTTTTACACGCTCACCATTCCGATTTTCAATATTTAGTAGATATATCAATAAGATAGAATAAAATTTTTGTGCTACTTAAATTTCCATATGATTTTGCCGACTTAAGTTAACACTAAATTTTATATAAAAGTCACTCAAATCACCTTAAAGGTAATAAAGACAACTTCAATTTAGTAAAGAATTCCAACACCTCACTTAGGTAACAGATTCCGTTAAGTTCACTACGCCCTCTAAGGCAAGTGGCGAACTTGACAACTATTCAACACTTACCTAATACTGCGCCCAAAATAAATGAAAATGCTAAATTATAATAATTACAAATTAATTTTTGTGTTAGGAGGGTAAATGGGAAAAATGTATAAGAAGATTCTTACGACTGCAATTGCAACTTGCATTTCAATACCAGCAGCAAATGCCACTAATGGTATGCTAATGATTGGGAATGGTAATAAATCAAGAGCAATGGGCGGGGTTGCTGTTGCAACACCATTAGATTCACTTTCAGGCGCATCAAACCCTGCAACAATTGCCGGGATGGAAGATCGATTCGATATTGGCATGGACATCTTTATTGCAAATGTAGAGGCACAGCTTGGTTCTGTAGCTGCAAAAAGCGAGGCCAGTGTGAACGGCCTAGGCCTAGACAATGCTTACTTTATGCCCGCAATGGCTATTACCTATCAATACACAGATGACATAACACTTGGGTTTAGCATGGTCCCAACTGGTGGTGGCGGCACATTGTTTAGAACTAATTTTTTCGAAGCAGCACGTGCAGGTACTGCCAACACTCCGTCTATAAATGACAAGCTAGGCGTTGATCTGCTAATTATGGAAATGAATCCCACAATTGCCTATAAGCTAAATAAACAAAATAGTATAGGTGCATCACTAGTCATAGGTGTAGCACGATTTAATGCATATGGTCTCAGCCTATTTAACACCTTCACGCAAGACCAAAGCACACTCGAAGGCTTTACCAACCAGGGCAAAGAATGGACTGGTGGCGCAGGTTTACGTATTGGATGGATGGGAAGTTATGGCGATCTTAATCTAGGCGCTAGTTATTCGTCTAAAGTTTATATGAAAGAATTTGACAAATATACAGAGCTGTTTGCAGAAAACGGTAATATTGATGTTCCAGCCATTGCAGGCTTAGGTGTAAGCTATAACATCACGCCCGAGTTATTACTGGCAATGGATGTAACCTATACCTTTTATGAAGATGTACGCTCAATTGCTAACCTTGGACCTAATCTTGCCGATGCAACCAGCCCACTAGGTTCGGATGACCGAAAACTAGGCCTACCAGATGGCCTGGGGTTTGGTTGGGAAAATCAAACCGTTATAAAACTTGGTGCAGCTTATCAATATGACAATCAAACCACATTGCGAGCTGGCTGGAACTATGGCAAAAGCCCAATTGACGAAGATACGCAAATCATTTTTAACTTGTTAGCGCCTGCTTCTGTGCAAAACAATCTCACACTTGGTGGAACCTACGCATTAAATTCTACAATGGAATTAAATTTGTCTTATGTTCGAGCCTTTGAATTTGAACAATCAGGGCCAACTTATATATCTGATGACGGTTCAAATTTTGGTCGACTCAAAATGGACCAGCACTCACTCGGACTCAGCTTTTCGATGATGTACTAATAAAATAAACTAAATTCGAATTAAATAGATACTGTTACAGGTAAAAGTTATGAAAAAACAATTCGCGAAGAAAACAATTATTGCACTTAGTGCAATACTGATGAGCATATCAAGCACCTCACATGCCGTACTTGATAATACAACCACACTTAACATTGATACAGGCTCTTTTTTTACAATGGGTGGTAGCTTAACTGTTGCTGCACCTGGTTTTGATGGTCAGTTTCTTACTGGCAATGAAGGCCTGGTTTTAGGTACAACTCAGACTCCTTCTGGTAGTCACAGTGGTGCAGTTAACGGCACTGAAAGCCCAACTGTAGATAACGCATGGTTATTTTTCAATAGCACAGGTATGAGTGGTTCAGACTCAAACACAAATGTTTTATCTGCTACTGGTAATACTGCAACTGTTGATATGAGTGGTTGGGTTGTTGCATGGAATGGTCTGGATGCTGCTTCTGGTGCTGCTACTGTTCCTATGGGTTCAGGTGCATGGTTAGCAGGCACAACTGACGGTGTTGCAAATATAGTTTGTGGTGTTGACTGTGGTGATGGTGATACTTATACACTAACTTACTCTGCAACAGTTCCAGCAGGTGATCCTTCAAACTTTGGTACTACTCCTTATCTATTGTCACTGACTGGTACAATAACAGACACTAATACTGCGCCAGTTATTGGAACCCCTTCACCTTATAGCACTAATTTAGAGGTCAATACTTCAACAACTGTTGACATCACTGCTTCGGTTAGTGATGCTCAAGGCATTGGCACAGTAGACTATAGCAGCCTCACCTTCTCAAGTAACACATGTGCTGCCGCAAATATTACTCACGATAACAATGGTGCTATTACTTTTGCCGACACATCGGGCACTGTAGAAAATTGCAGCTTTCAATTTCAGGTATCTGACAACGAAGGGAGGCAATCTAATACCGGTACAGTTAACATTGCCAAAACAGCAAGCAACCCACCGCCAACTACTGTTGCTGATGTGCTAATTGTGCAAAAAAACACATCTAATACTATAGATGTTACTGCCAATGACACAGATGCTGATGGCCTAAATAAAACAACCGTTGCAGCTAACTTAACTCAAGGTAACAATGGTGCGACCATCACAGCAGATACAAGTGGTGTAGTGACGTACAACCCAGCTACAAACTTTATCGGTTCAGATTCATTTACTTATACCATTGAGGATACTTTGGGAAATGTTTCATCTGCTACGTCGGTAAATATTACAGTTAATGACCCACCCGTAGCTATAGGCACTTCAATTAGTGTAGCCAGAAACGCAACAGTAACATTTAATGTTAACGTATCTGACTCTGATGGTGCTTTCGATTTAGCCACTCTTGCAATTTCAAATAACAATTGTACTGCATCAATCACAGATGATGGTGCAGGTGAAATAACTTATACTGACACTAGTAGCGCAATAACCAGCTGTACTTTTGACTACACTGTGAATGACGATAATGGTGGCACATCTAACCTGGCCACAATGGCTGTTTCCGTCATTAATACAATACCTGTAGCCACAAATGAAACTATTGGTATCGATACGGCTAGCGCTAATAGCATTGCCATTGATATAGCAGCAAATGATACCGATGCAGATGGCACTATAGTTCGCAGTAGTATTCAACTCGTTAGTAATACTTCAAGTGGTACAATCAGCATTAATGACCCAACAGCTGGCAATGTCACATATACCCCTAACTCAGGTTTCACTGGACAAGACAGCTTTACTTACAGCATAGACGACAATGATGGAGCGACATCTAACACCGCAACCGTGACAATTAATGTTTCTAATACAGGCACATTCTTTTTACCTCCAAATGCAATATTAAGCATAGAACCTGCGACGGTCGGTAACAGTGTCTTAGTTCAACCTGACATTGGTACTGGTTCATGGTTCTCAATGTTACTCAGTCCTGGTAGTTTTACCCACACGAGTGTATCTGGCTTAAACCATTTACAACTAGGCACCACACAATTAGGATCGATAAACCCGGCAGTAGGTAATATAGATGACCCATGGCCATTTGTTGGCAACACAGGGTTGCATCAAACAACCTCTGATGTAAACGTTATTAGCGATCCGGGTGACGGCACAGCTACACTTGACTTTAGCGGCTGGAACGTTGCCTGGGCGGGTGTTCCTTCTATCAACCTGTCTGTAGGACCAAGTAATGGTATTGCTAGCATCGTCTGTGCGGCTGGCAATGATGGCATTGCTGACTGCTCTATAGGTGATACGTATACACTCGAATATCAAGCAATTGTTCCTGAAGGTGACCCTTCTAATTTTGGTGGAGTTAATTACAGATTACACCTGGAAGGAAGCATATTAGCTGAAGCACCTAATTTAGGTGGAGGAAATGCATTAACACCATATGATGTAGTAACTATAGTAGCAGCTGACTCAACAGGTAATGTAGTGAGCATAGCCGTAGGGGATACAGCTGCATCCGTTGGTAATACCATTGGTACAGGCATGAGCGTCTCAGATATTGGCATTGTCGATCCATTACTAAACCCTGAAAATGGCGAGCAATGTGCTGGCGGCTGTATTGATTTCGTTATCACTGGTGTCACACCAGGTGAATATATAGATATCGTTTATTTACTAAGCAAGCCTATTCAAACAGGGTCTGTTTACCGTAAACTAATTAATGGTAACTGGCAGACATTTGATAAAACCACAGGGGATACAATTGGCTCTGCTGCTGCGGTTTCAAATCAATGTCAATCTCCAGCAGGGCGATTTAGCTCTACCCTTGTAGCAGGTAACGAATGCATTATCATTCATATAAAAGATGGCGGCCCAAATGATGCTGATGGTCTGGAAAATGGCATTATTGTGGACCCTAGTGGCATACTGGTAGCAGGTACCCCTAATACACCTGCGGGTGGGACTGATGGCTGTAGCATGTCTGGTAATACTGTTAGCCTGATGGAACGCACAGATTGGTTATTGGTATTTGCTTTCATTATCTGGCTTGGTCTAGTAATTCGTAAAAATCAGGCTTAATCAAGCCGATACAGCAAAAAAGGCGCAGGTAAATACCTGCGCCTTTTTATTTATGAAGCCTAAACACTTTAATTTTCTATTTGATCTTTTCCCTAATGACACCCCCATTACTTAATGCTTTAGCAACCTATACATATATAGGTATTTTATTCATGCTATTTTTTCCATTTATTGATTCTAAGTGGCAGAAGCCAGAACTTTCACTAAATAAAATAACTTTTTCAGTTCAGATAGTATTTATACTAGTATTGATTACTTTTTTATTAAACCCAGAAAAATGGCAATTAATAGTCTCTTCTTTATTATTTGCAGCTTTGCCAGAGGAGTGGTTTTTTCGCGGTTATTTATTGGTAAGAATAAACCAGGTTATAAAAAATCCATTGCATACAAATATACTGACCTCAATAATTTTTAGTCTATTACATTTACCAACTCAAGGATTATTTGGAATTAGTGTTTTTTTTCCATCTTTAGTATTTGGATGGCTCTATCTAAAAACTAATAATATTTTTTTAGTTATTAGTGTACATGCATTATCGAATATATTGTTCTTTCTTTATTTCAAAAACGTAATGATATTAATAGAAAACCAGGTACCATAAAACTACTAAAGGACAATTAAAGAGCAAATAATCCAATACAGCCAAGATATACTTACTTACTTTATTTATAAATCCGACTTAAATCTGAACACTCAGCTTCTGCATCAAATCATAAAGAGTAGGACGACTAACCCCCAGCAACTCGGCTGCAGGTGAAACCTTTCCATTTGTATGACTTAGTGCTTTAGTAATGACTTTACGCTCTGCTGCCTCACGTACTTCGCGTAAGTTAAATGAGTCAATGTTATTTGATTCATTTGATGTTTTTAATTCTAAATCAACAGCCGTTATTTGTTTACCATCAGCCATAATTACTGCTCGTTTAATTCTATTTTTAAGCTCTCGTACATTACCTGGCCAGTGATGTGCTTCAATTGATGATAGAGCTTCTTTGGTAAAACCTTTTAATTTTTTACCTTGATCTTTATTCATTTTCTCAAAAAAATATTTTGCCAGTAGAATAACATCGCCCTCTCTATCTTTTAGTGGCGGTATATTTATAGGAATTTCATTAATCCGATAATATAAATCTTCACGGAATTCATGTTTAGTAATTTTTTCTTCTAAGTTTTGATGCGTTGCACAAATCACACGGACATTAACCGGAATTTCTTCTCGACCACCAATACGTTCTATTACTCTCTCTTGTAAAAAACGTAATAATTTAGCTTGCAAAGTCATTGGTAACTCACCCATTTCATCTAAAAATAAAGTACCACCTTCAGCGTACTCAATTTTACCGGGTGTAGATTTAGTTGCGCCTGTGAAAGCACCCTTTTCGTAGCCAAACAACTCACTTTCAAGTAAATTTTCTGGAATTGCTGCACAGTTAATTGCTACAAAACGACCTGTAATCGACGGGTTTTTACCATGTAAAGCACGCGCACATACTTCTTTGCCTGTCCCACTATCCCCCAATAGTAAAACAGTGGCATCTGAGGGCGCTACTTTTTCTACTCGCTGGCAAACTGTTTGCATCTGCGGACTGCTGGTTATCATGCCATCCATAGGCACATCTATATGCTCCATAGTTAAACGGCGATTTTCATCCTCTAACTCATATACATGGTAAGCGCGTGTCGCTATTTGATTGAGTAATTCTGAATCTATAGGTTTTTGATAAAAATCATAAGCACCAGATGCAACCGCCCGTACCGCATTTGCGCGATCATCATTACCACTTACTACAATAACTTTGGTATTTGGTGATTTAGAAAGAATATCTTCAACAGTGGCCAAACCTTCAGTTGTGCCATCTGGATCTGGGGGCAGCCCCAGATCCACAGTAACGACCGGAGGCTTTTCTTTAAGTAATATTTTTATTGCAGCCTCTCTATCACCAGCAATAAAGACTTCAAAATCTTCGAAACTCCATTTCATCTGAGTCTGTAATCCGTGGTCATCTTCAACCACTAGTATTTTTTTATTGCTTTCCATTTATTTATCTATAGTAATTATTATGTGAGTTACAGATTCTGCACCAGAAAAATCTGCTAAGCAAGACTGAAATGTCGGAATATTTTACTATTTTTTTGGTGATCAAAAAAATAATTTATGGATTTAAAAATAAATAGAATAGCCCATTAGGACGGGCTTTGATATAACAACCTTTTAACCCGACAATCAAATTAGAACATTCTAATTAACTTGATTTCCTAAAATCACTTGACATCTATCGACAAATAAGCTCTATCTAAAATTTTTTGTAGACTCTCAATATCGACTGGTTTGGCATAAAACTCAAATGCGCCTCTCTCAACTGCTTTTACGGAGTTCACATCTTTATCTGAAGCCGAAATAACCACAATTGTAGTTGAAGGCTCACGCTCTAAAATCGCCGACAATATTGCAAAGCCTTCACTGGTTCCATCGACATCTGGCGGTAAGCCTAAATCGAGAGTAACTAATTGTGGATGATGCGCCTCAAACTGTTCAATGGCTTTTTCTCGAGAGTCTGCCGTTATAATATCGAATCCTTCTATGCCCCATTTTAGTTGGGTACGGATACCTTCATCATCATCAACAATAAGTAGTTTTGGATCAGACATCATGGTGTCGCTTTTCATGTTCATTTAAATTAACCACCTGTGTCAAGTTAGTTGATGATTCATTCAACGGGATATACAAGCGAAAAAGACTACCGACACCCACTTCACTTTCCACATCAAGTTGACCACCAAGCTTGTGTATATACTCTCTCACTTGA
>Ga0316207_10002624_pt1 | contig 18076 bp, 16 predicted proteins | sample 6weekpyrite_MG_FD_204943 | JGI IMG/M metagenome (GOLD analysis project Ga0316207, IMG submission 204943) | Microbial mat bacterial communities from mineral coupon in-situ incubated in ocean water Damariscotta River, Maine, United States -... | ecosystem: Environmental > Aquatic > Marine >...
GCTGTTAAGTATGTGTATTCTGCACCCATTTTCAATGGATTACTTGGAAGCTGTGTCTGACTAAGATGATTGTTAAGGATTAAGATGAAGAAAAAGGCATTAATTACGGGCGTTACAGGCCAGGATGGGGCTTACTTGGCTGAGTTGTTGTTGGAAAAGGGTTATGAAGTTCATGGAGTCAAACGGCGTACTTCATTGTTTAATACTGATCGTATTGATCATCTGTATCAGGATCCACATGAGCTAGACCAACGCTTTATTCTGCACCATGGTGATATGACGGACTCAAGTTGCTTGATTCGAATTATGAAGCAGGTGCAGCCTGATGAGGTTTACAACCTAGCAGCGCAGAGTCATGTGGCAGTTTCATTTGAAGAACCAGAATACACTGCAGATTCTGATGCGCTTGGCCCGCTTCGTTTGCTAGAAGCCATTCGTCTCCTTGGGCTGGAAAAGAAAACACGCTTCTATCAAGCCTCAACATCTGAACTGTATGGTGAAGTACAAGAAATCCCTCAGACGGAAACCACTCCTTTTTATCCGCGCTCACCTTATGCCGTTGCAAAGTTGTATGCCTATTGGATTACAGTGAATTATCGCGAGGCGTATGGGATTTATGCATGTAATGGGATATTGTTTAATCACGAATCACCTATTCGAGGTGAAACATTCGTGACTCGAAAGATCACGCGCGCCTTGGCTAGAATCAAACTCGGTCTGCAAGAGTGTTTATTTCTTGGCAACATGGATGCGAAGCGAGATTGGGGGCATGCAAAAGATTACGTGGAAATGCAGTGGCTGATGTTACAACAAGAGAAGCCTGAAGATTTTGTAATTGCGACTGGTGTGCAATATAGCGTACGTGATTTTGTTGATATAGCTGCGAAAGAGCTGGGGATTAGCGTTTCATGGAAAGGAGAGGGGGTGGATGAGAAGGGTTACGATGCCAATGGAAAGTGTATCGTTGCCGTGGATTCCCGCTATTTTCGTCCTACCGAGGTTGAAACATTACTCGGGGACCCCCGTAAGGCTAAAGAAAAACTAGGTTGGGTGCCTAAGATATCATTTCAAGAACTGGTTGCTGAAATGGTGCGTGAGGATCTTAAGGCTGCAGAGCGCGATGAGCTAGTTAAGGCCCACGGTTATAAGACAATGGACTATCATGAATGAGTGACCTTGATGCCAAAATTTATGTTGCGGGGCACCGTGGGATGGTGGGGTCGGCGATTGTTCGTATACTGCAGAAGCGAGGCTACAGCAATATTATCACTCGGGCGCATGATGAACTGGATCTCACTAATCAACAGGCTGTAAGATCATTTTTTGAGTCTGAACGGCCAGAACAGATCTATCTAGCGGCCGCCAAAGTGGGTGGTATTTATGCCAATAACGCCTACCCGGCAGAATTTATCTACAACAACCTGATGATAGAAACGAATGTGATTCATGAAGCCTCGAAAACAGGCGTACAGAAACTACTTTTTCTCGGTTCTAGTTGTATTTACCCGCGGCTTGCACCCCAGCCCATGAGTGAAGATGCTTTACTTAGCGGGCCACTAGAGCCAACCAATGAGCCTTATGCAGTCGCGAAGATTGCGGGTATTAAATTGTGTGAATCTTATAACCGTCAGTATGGAACAGATTATCGTAGTGTGATGCCTACCAATCTTTATGGTCCGGGCGATAATTATCATTCTGAAAATAGTCATGTGATTCCTGGAATGATAAGTCGGTTTCATGAGGCGAAAGTTAATAATGTCTCTAATATAATGATCTGGGGGACGGGTAAGCAAAGGAGAGAGTTTCTTTATGTCGATGATATGGCTGAAGCCAGTGTGCATGTGATGGAGCTGGATAAGGCTATTTATGATGCACACACGGAACCAATGCAAAGCCATATTAATGTGGGCACTGGAAATGACATTACAATCTGTGAACTGGCCAATGCAATTGCACGCGTGACGGGTTATACAGGACGCATCGAATTTGACACTAGTAAGCCGGATGGCCCACCTCGAAAACTGCTGGATGTCTCGAGACTGAGCAAACTGGGCTGTATGTCCAACATCCAATTGGAACAGGGTTTAGAATGGGCCTATGTTGACTTCAGGTCTCATTATGCCAAGTAAGGAAAATGTAGTTTGTTGTATGCTGTGTGTTAGTGACTCGCATCGCCATCGACTGCAATGGAGGCAGGCTGTCAGGGTTCTTTTCCCGAGTTTATACCACCTGGTTGGAGGCTGATGACAGATAAGGCTTCAAACAATTTGAACTTAGCTCGTAAGATATGGGGACTACTCACTTCAGAAGAACGGCGAAGTGCTATGGTATTGCTGGGTTTGATGTTTATCGGTATGTTATTGGAAACACTTGGTGTTGGATTAGTTATCCCTGTATTGGTGTTACTTACGCAGGCTGATGTTGCACGTGACTATCCGGTGCTTCAATCGATCCTTCAAGCACTGGGTAACCCCAGTCAGCAGGTTTTGGTTATCGGCGGAATGTTGTTCCTAGTTGGAGTCTATCTTATTAAGGTCTCTTTTCTTGCCATGCTTGCGTGGAAGCAGACTCGTTTTGCTTTTAATGTGCAGGCGAATCTATCAGGGCGATTGTTCGCTCTTTACTTGCTCCAGCCTTACACATTTCACTTGCAACGCAACTCTGCGCATTTGATTCGCAATATTATTAACGAGGTGAGTCAGTTCACTTTTAACGGGATAATACCAGGGATGTTGCTACTCACTGAATCATTGGTTTTGCTCGGCCTTTGCAGTCTGCTATTCTTCGTTGAGCCGCTGGGGACAATAATTGTAGTGAGTGTGTTGGGTATAGCCGCATGGGGATTCCATCAATTTACTCGTGAGCGTATCATGCGCTGGGGAAAAGCACGTCAGTATCACGAAGGTTTACGAATTCAGCATCTGCAGCAGGGACTGGGCGGAGTCAAGGATGTGAAGCTTCTCGGACGTGAGTCCAAGTTTCTAGAGCAATATAATGAACATAATGTTCAGAGTGCACGAGTAGGACAATTACAAACCACCTTGCAACAACTCCCGCGTTTGTGGCTGGAATTGCTTGCAGTCAGCGGCCTCGCAATATTGGTTATTAGTATGCTGGCACAGGATCGTGCGCTTGATGCTATATTGCCGACGTTGGGTTTGTTTGCAGCAGCTGCCTTTCGTCTTATGCCTTCGGTTAATCGTATATTGGGAGCAGTACAGGGGTTACGCTTTGGTCTTGCAGGGATTGATACCCTGTACACAGAAATCATGATTAACACTCCGGAAGTAGCCAAAACGCACAGCTCTTCTACGGATTTATATTCTATGGTAGAGCTTCACGAGATATCCTATACTTATCCTAGTGCAGTAGAGCCAGCGCTTAAAGATATCTCGCTAACAATCCAACGTGGGGAATCAATTGGATTCATAGGTACTAGTGGTGCAGGCAAGAGTACGCTAGTGGATATTTTGCTAGGTCTGCTCACCCCCGATACAGGTGTGGTACAGGTGGATGGCAGAAACATTCAGAATAATTTACGAAGCTGGCAGGGACAGATCGGTTATGTGCCTCAATCGATCTTTCTTACTGACGATACTCTGCGGCGCAATGTGGCCTACGGTCTAACTAATGAACAGATTGATGATGAGGCCGTTCAGCGGGCCATTCAAGCAGCTCAACTGGAGGGGTTTGTTGCCAGCCAGCCTGACGGGCTGGAGGCTCTCGTGGGCGAGCGAGGAATACGGCTTTCAGGTGGGCAAAGGCAACGCATCGGCATTGCTCGGGCACTCTACCATGACCCTGCTGTGCTGGTACTAGATGAAGCAACTAGTTCACTTGATACCGCAACTGAATACGATGTGATGCACGCGGTGCGAGCACTGCATGGCAGTAAGACCATTCTTATCGTTGCACATCGTCTCGCTACCGTTGAACACTGTGATCGTCTTTATCGATTTGAGCAGGGTTGTTTGGTGGAAACGGGGGTGCCAGAAATGCTGCTCAAGTGCGAGGCGTAGCAATCGTTGTCTGTTCTACATGCGATTAGCTTTTTTCGCTAACAACTTTTAGCGATTTTTCTATAAAAGTAATCTATCTGTAAGGAATATAAGATCTCAATGAAGAATAAAAAATTTATCGTTATTACCTCTATTAATCCACCGACAAAAGCTGTTCGTGAATTTGCAAAATGGCAAGGCTGGACAACCGTTGTCGTAGGTGACCGAAAGTCCCCAAGTGAATGGTGTTTTGAAGATGTCGTGTATTTGTCGATTGAAGAGCAGGATAGGCAATTCCCAGAGTTTGCAGCTCTGCTTCCAGAGAATACTTATCTTCGAAAGATGATCGGTTATCTCTATGCCTTCAAGAATGGGGCAGAGGCAATCTTTGAGACTGATGACGACAATATTCCGTACCCAGACGCAGCTGATAATATTGAAGCGGTTCTCGCTGGACAGCGTGATATTGGGGCTACGCTTGGTGCGTCCTCGGGTTGGGTTAATATTTATTCAGAGTTTGGTGCTCGGGATTGTTGGCCGCGGGGCTTTCCGCTACACCACATAAATAGAGCATCTGAGGGCGTAAGGCGCGGGCTTGCAAATGGCCTGCCTTGGGGGGTGATGCAATATCTAGCAGACGATGATCCTGACGTAGACGCGATTTATCGAATGACGCGCGGCAAACCGATATTTTTTGCACGCAATCGCACGTTTAGATTGGAGGAGGAATCATATTGCCCTTTTAACTCTCAGGCGACTTTGTGGTTGCCAGAAACATTTCCGCTAATGTTTCTGCCCATCGGTGTAACTGATCGAGTAACCGATATACTACGCGGTTACATGAGCCTCGCGTGCCTTTGGAAGTCTGGTTATACGCTTGCTTATGCAAGCCCAACTGTATATCAAGAGCGAAATACTCATAATTTGTTTCGTGACTTTGAGCAGGAAATTGATCTCTATCGATTTGGCGATGTTTGGTCTCGCAATCTTCTTAATGTTGATGAGGGTAAACCGGAGAATGCCTTTACCTCTGCGATTGATTTAATGCTCAAAGCGAAAGTTCTCCCTGAGATAAATCGCACTGCTTATGAAATTTTCGCAGTTGAAGCTTCTCAGAAAGAATAGCGTGTTCTAACATATAAAATATTAAAGATATAAGGGTTGTTTTAGATGCGCTATTTTTTGAAGAAACTTCATAAGTTGATTTTTAAATATTATTCGTTATCAGCGGTTAATAGTTTTGATCGCCGAAAGGCATGCGTACAGGCTTTTCTAGGGGGGCTTCCACAAGGGAGTAAATTGATTGATGTTGGAGCAGGCACCCAACAATATCGGAATTATGCGACGCACTTAGATTATATAGCACAAGACTTTGCTAAGTATGATGGTTTAGGTGATGGTAGTTTGAATCAATCAATTGATTGGGATGTTTCAAAAACAGATATTATCTCTGACATCTTAGAAATACCTGTTGAAGATAGTAGCTTTGATTACGTGTTGTGTACTGATGTCCTGGAGCATGTGCCGCGCGCATCTGATGCATGTAATGAATTAAGGCGAATAGTGAAGGACGGTGGAAAAATACTTATAACAGTACCAACGCAGTGTGATGCACATCAAGCACCCTACTTTTTCTCAGGTGGTTACACCCATCATTTTTTTAACGAAATTTTTAAAGATGATTTGGTCGAGGTGACATTCGAAAGCGGATATTTCGAGACAGTTGATCAAAAGATTTATCTTGGCTTGGTTAATCTCTATCAATTAACTGTAAATGAAAAGAAATTTAGATATCTATTTCTGTTTTTTATGTATTTGTTTTTTTCCGCTCCTCTTGTTTTGATTTTGAGAAGCCTACCAAGTGTTTTTGAAGATGCCGGAAATAATGGGTTGTTTATCCTGATCACAAAATTAAGACCTAAGTCTAAGCAAAAGTAATTTAGTTTATAGGGTGTATTTATGACTGATTCATTTAACTATATAGTTCCAATATTTAATAAGGAAGATATTCTTCCTATGACGTTGGATGGAATTGACCGATGTGGATCCCGAAGCTCTAGAATCTATACTATAATTGATGGCTGTACAGATCGTTCTGAGAATGTAGTGGATGATTTTATTGAGCGCACTGGACGGGATGTGGTTAAGATACATATGCCTGATGTGCATATGCTTCGCTCAGTGAACGCTGCGCTCAAACAGGTGGAGAAAGGTTTTTCTGTGGTGATGCAGGATGACATTGTTATCGAGGATGATAAGTTTGAAGAAAAGATATCAAATCTATATCAGAAAATGGGGGATAGACTTGGCGTCGTATCTTTACGTTTGGCGGCTAATGTCTCTTCAACGCCACTGTCTCGCCGCCTTGGTATGCGTACCATATCACCTATGATAGAAGAAACTGATTTTATCATGAGTGCGGATGATACTCAGTCATATAGTGTGGGGGATTATGGTTGTTTTTATCCACGAATGACTGCAATTAATGGCCCAAACGTAATCCCATGGGCTGTCAGAGAGAAAGTCGGAATCTTTGATGAGGAGCTGGCTCCTTACGGTTATGATGACCCAGAATATTGCTTGCGTGCTATGAAAGCTGGGTTTATTAATGGGCTGTATCCTTTAAAATTTGAATCTGATATTGATTGGGGGGGGACAAGGAGAAGTAAGGAATTTTTAAAAGAAGTCCGTCGCATTCATTTGCGTAATAGAAAATATGTGTGGAATAGGCATGGCGACTATATTAATCGGCTTTGGAAAACGAAGAAGTTGTCTTTTGACTCTGTCCCTGTAGAAACTTTGGCTACAATACCTGATTGCCAGCAGATATAAGATGGTGATGTAGTTAATATTATGCTTTTTTATTTGAATATTTTTCAATTATGGTTGGAATAATCTTTGCGAAAGTAATTTATTAAGAAATGGAATGTAAAATATGATTATAAATTACTGTCGTGGAGTGATCCGTAAATTACCACGCCTCCGGAAAATACTATTACCACTATTTAGGGTATCTATACCATATTTATATACTCTACGAAAAATTATTGGTATTCGCACCATTGAAGTGTCAATCGGAACTGAGTCTGTTGTGAAAATGATACCTGAGGGGCACATTGCCAAAATGATGTGGTTGGATGCCTTTGAAAAAGAAGAACGTAACTTTGTTATAAGTCATCTTAGCCCTGGAATGAGAGTGCTTAATATCGGTGCCAATACGGGTTTGTATACTTTAATTGCAGCAAAACTCATCGGGCCAAAAGGAGTGGTACATGCTTTTGAGCCATCTACATTAAATTTTAGCCGATTGAAACGCAATGTATTGTTGAACGAGTTATGTAATGTACGCTTGAACCAAATTGCCGTGTCGGATTTTGCTGGGACTTTAGCTGTAATGTACGACCCTGACCACCCTGATTTAGATAGTCATTACTATGTGCAACGGGTTGCAGATGGAAATGCACCTGTAGATGCTATTGAGTTCATTCCTTGTGACACAGTTGACAACTATTGGCGAAACACATGTCAGGATCACTTAAAAAAGATTGATATGATTATTATTGATGTCGAAGGCGCTGAGTTATCCGTCTTTAAAGGTGCGCTGGCTTTACTTGCGGCCTCACCTAATATAGTCATCATGGCTGAGTGTACCGAAAGGTTGGATGAAATTGATGAATTATTACGAGCTCAAGGATTTTCTTTCTACATATGGAATGTTGCAGCTGCTTGTCTTGAAGAAACAACAATGAAGCGAGGAACAGTCTACGCAATGCGAAAGCATTGAATAGATTGAATGGGAGATTGAGTTTAATGTCTATCGGTAATGTGATTCAACGAACAAAGATAAATGTACAACGTTGGAGCTATTCAAGGCGGAAGCCGAAATTCTCTCAGGATTTGTCATTTACAGAAGCCTGCGGTAAGTTTTCCAGTCGTAATGAGCTGCATGCCTATATGCACCATTATCTTCAACATTTGGCTCCAAAGCGAATAGGTGATCATCGTTGGTACTACAGTCAAAATTCACGTGGGTTTGGTGAAGATGCATTGCATGCGATGTGGTGGGGGTTGTTGAAAGAATTTAAGCCTGAAATGGCACTGGAAATAGGTGTTTATCGCGGTCAAGTGACATCACTTTGGAGTTTGATTGCAAAATTGAGGGACTTTACATGTAACGTGCATGGTATTTCACCATTTTCACCTGCAGGTGATCAAGTGAGTGTTTATTTGGCGGAGTTAGATTATTTGCAAGATACTCTGGAATCAAATCGACACTTTGATCTTCCTGATCCTACTTTTCTAAAAGCATTTTCAACTGCCCCTGAGGCAGTCGACCTAATTAAGTCGCGGCAATGGGATTTAGTTTTTATTGATGGTAACCATGACTATGAAGTGGCGTTGGTTGATTATGAAGTTTGTGTTGATGCGTTAGCCGAAGGCGGGCTGTTGGTGATGGATGATTCTAGCCTATATACAGATTTTCAGCCCCCAGCTTTTTCATTCGCTGGTCATCCTGGTCCGTCTCGTGTAGTTCAGGAGCGCGCGATGAAGGAGCTTCGCTTCTTGGGTGGAGTGGGTCACAATAATGTCTTTATTAAAGATAAAAAATAATCAATGTTTTGGTTTGATATTCGATGAATCGTAAGCCGGTTGTCCGTGTTGTTCCGTATCAACCCCACTGTTTTGCTTTCGGTGGATTTGAAATTCAGATGATTAGTGCTCTCGCTGCAGTTCAGGCTCAAGGTTATGATGTGGAGAAAATGGACTTTTGGTCTAAGGACGATGGTTTTGATATCTTGCATATATGGGGCTACGGACTAGCCCATTGGCCAGCAGCCTACTGGGCTCGTAAAAGTGGTAAACGAGTGGTGATGTCGGCGCTTCTTCCTTATCCAACGTTTAAATGCAAGGTTAGATCTTTCATATCATCAAGATACGGAATAGGTCGAGCGCATAAAGAGCTACTTGACCTCGTGGATTATGTATCGGTGGTCAATGAGCAACAGGCGGAAATGGCGACACGAATACTTGGCGTGCCGGACAGCAAAGTTGCCGTTATTCCGAATGTTGTTGACGAGAAATATTTTGAACCCCCACCTGGACTTACACCTCCGATAGCGATTGATAGATACATTCTTTGCACTGGAAATGTTTGTCCGCGCAAAAATCAACTTGCACTTTCACAAGCATGTATTGCTGCAAATGTTCCACTTTTAATTATTGGGGATGTACTTCTTGGTGAAGAAGCTTATGGGGAATCTTTATCACTCTTAATCCAAGAGGCTCCGTCAATCACCTGGATTCGAAAAGTGGAGCCGGGTTCAGATGTGCTTATTGCTGCTTATCAGTATTGCGCAGCATTTGCACTGCCAAGCCTAAATGAAACGCAACCAATTTCGTTACTAGAGGCCAGCGCTTTAAAAAAACCATTGCTGGCTGCTGATCGACCATATGCTAAACAGAAATATTATGCCAATGCATTGCTTGTCGACCCGGAATCTGTAGCTGATATACGGCGCGGCGTAGAGCAGGTTATTGAAAATGGTGCTATGCATGTGACACCTTATAAAACGATAGAAGACTGTAGGTTTAGTAATGTTGGGATAGCTTATGGTCGGGTTTTTGAAAGCCTGATGGAAAAGTCATCATTTTGAATTACACTGTGGTGCCATAATAAGCCAAAAATATAATATGGATGTATTAAAATGAAGTCAAAGTTTTTAATTCTAGTATCTAAGTTGGATGTAATTCTAATACCTATAACATTCTTATCATCAATAGTATTGGCGCTGATAAGGCGTGCCGGTGTAGAAAAAATGCCATTTAGTAGGAGAATATTCGAGTTTATTGGTGTATTTCCAATTTCAGATCATTATTACGAACCACTATTCAAGACTCGTGAATTAAAAAGTTTGTCACGTGATAGAGTACTCACTGGTATCCAGTTTAACGAGAACAAACAGATTGAGCTCTTGAGAAAATTTACCTTTCAAGATGAACTTCGCCAAATACCTCGCTTACAGCAAAAAAAGGGTGGAGTACATTATTTCTATGAGAATGGAAGCTTTGGATCGGGTGACTCTGAATTCCTATATAATATGGTGCGTTATTATAAGCCTAAGAGAATGTTGGAGGTTGGTAGTGGCGCATCGACATTAATGGTTAAGAATGCACTGCTAAAAAATGAATCAGAGGATGGTGGTTATAAATGCAATCATATGTGTATTGAGCCATACGAGGCGCCTTGGTTGGAGGAGCTTGGTGTGAATGTTAAGCGGCAACGGGTTGAAGACGTGGATAAAGAAGTTTTTGCTTCTCTTGAAGCTGGAGACATCCTTTTTATTGACTCATCTCATGTTATTCGCCCACAGGGCGATGTTCTGTTTCTTTATTTGGAGGTAATTCCTTCTCTTCAACCAGGAGTTTTAATACATTTACACGATATTTTTACGCCACGCGATTACCTGGATGAATGGGTTGTTGATCAGGTGAAATTGTGGAATGAACAGTATTTATTGGAGGCCTTGCTTTCTCATAATACCAGGCTTGAAATCATTGGCGCGTTGAATTTCCTTAAACACAATCATCCCGACGAAATTTCCCGTGCGTGTCCAATTCTTAAAGATGAGTTATCGTCTCGAGAGCCGGGCTCATTTTGGCTCTTGACACATTAAACTTTAATTGTTCTTTGCAATCCACTATATATGGAATATGGATAGTATGCGTTTACCATCAAGTCAGGCTGGAATAAAAACAGGAAAAAATAAGCCGCTTGTCAGTATCGTTACCGTTGTACGAAATGCAGAGAGTCATATTGGGTCTACCATTGAGAGTGTACGGCAGCAAACATATGACAATATTGAATTTATTGTGATTGATGGCGAGTCGAGTGACGGTACTCTTGATATTCTACGTCAGTTTGATGCGGATATTGATTATTGGGTTAGTGAGCCTGATGGTGGGATCTATGACGCAATGAACAAGGGGGTGTTGGCATGTAATGGTGAACTTATTGGGATTGTTGGTGCTGGTGATAGGTATGCGCCAGATGCGATTCAGAATATTGTCAATACGTATATGCGCACAAATGCAGATGTAGTGTACGGTAACGTTGAGCTGCTTGATGATGCAACTGGCGTGATTTCTCGGCGAGAATCAATAGCTCTGTTGATGGCAAAAACTATGTCATCGATAAGTCACCCAAGCACCTTTACAAAGGCTTGTATATATCGCGAGCATCCATTTGATGTTACATTGCGAATTGCGGCCGATTATGATTTGTTTTTACACCTATATGTAAATGGGTATGTTTTTGCTCATAGTCACTCTTTAATCGTTTGCATACTAAGCGGTGGAGTCAGTGCTTCATATGCGACGATAGTCGAGGTTTATAAGATTCATCGAAAGAATTATGGAATGGTTTTTACGCTAAAGGTATTTTTAGCATCTTCAGCTCGTTATTGTTATTTTGAAATGCGTCGACGAGTGTTAAAAGTGTTGTTGCCTCCTAAGTATTTTTCTATCGTTAGGGCCTATTGGCTGCGAATAAGATCAAAATGAGCCGCGCTTCCATGGAACAGACCTGCTCTAAGCAGGTTGATATATTTGAGGGTGGTAGTGGGGCGGTATACGGCGTGATATTTAAGGCTCAGTTACTGCTTTTTTTGGTAGCGCTCCTTATGATCGGGTTTGGTAATGATATATTTGGCGTAGCCTTACCAACTAATGTCTCTACAATATGTATCCTTCTCTCTCTTCTCGTTCAGCTTGTTTCTGGAGTATTCCGCATACAGTTATTTTTGATGGTAATATTTACCTACGTAGTGATCCAAACATTTTTGTTTAACTATGATGAGGCCTTGTTTTTTCGCTCGGTTGTTCACTTTGCGGGTTTAATTCTATTTTCAATAACGATCTTTAGTTTTATATCGGCGTACCGTTATCGTATCCCCTATATCATCAAGATGTATTATCGATTTTGTTTTGTTATAGCAAGCATGGCTATTATTCAATCAATAGTATTTATTGTGTTTAATAAAACTATCAGTTTTCAATATATACTAAATGGGCCGCAACGCCCAGAAATGTTACCTGAGATTTTTGGCTTTTTTCCTAGGTCGCCTGGCATTGCCTCTGAGCCAGCTACATTCGCGATAATACTTATGCCTGGCATGTATTTATCGTTGTTAGTTTTGATGGGGCGTGGTCAATCTCTGTTATTAAAGAGCAGAATGGCTGCAATAGTAATATTAATAGCATTTATATTAACATTTTCTTTGGTTGGTTATATGGGGCTGATCTTATCAATTCTTTTACTTGCAATTAGATCAAGTTCACGAGTTCGACTAGCTGCGGTTTTTGGTGCGCTTAGCATTGTTTTTGGGTTGGTGTTTCTTTTCTCTAGTACGATAATCGTTACAAAATTAACAGGTTTGTATTCAATGACAAAAAACCCTCAAGAATACACGTATACTACTAATGATCTTTCTGGTTTTGCATTAATATCAAATGCACTCGTTGCTAGGGAAGCGGTGTTACGTAGCTATTATTTAGGCATGGGATTGAATACGCATGAAAGTACATATGATGAAACTATAGATACATTATTTGATCGGTCGCAAATTATTTATGAGTTGAATAAGAAAGATGCTGGTTCCTTGTTTATTCGGCTTATTTCTGAGTTTGGTGTCCCAGGATTGTTGTTGTTGTTGTTCTTTATTTTACGTTATAAGCTTGTTAAGTGTGTCCCAGGGTCGAAGCTTAGTATAATAAATGATATGTGCTTTGTTGTTATAATTTGCTCTTGCGCGAGAAGCGGGAATTACTTCAATATCGTTTTCTTGCTCTTCTCTGCCATCTATCTTTATAGTTTTATTTTGAGGCGAAGGAGTTACCGGCTAAGATCGGTGTAAAATTGGTTTCCTTTTTTGAGGTCGGAGTATTGTGAATAAGGCCAAGTCAGGTCAACTACATGTATTGTTTTTACCATCATTTTATGATGACCCAGATAAGCCGGTAGTCGGCAGTTTTTTTAAAGAGCAGGCTCTTGCAATGAGTAGCATAGGGGTAAAAGTGGGGCTTGTTTATTATGAGCCTCGTAGTCTTCGTGCATTCAGCTTTAGTAAGCTTAAAGAAAGCTATTTTCAAACCACCTCATCTAATGAAAATGGGCTTACTACTGTCCGTTTGCATGGTTGGAATCCTTATCTTCAGTCTAGTGTAGGTGGGTTAGTATGGTCATTGTTTACTGAGCACTTAGTTAAACTGTATATTTCCACCAATGGTAGGCCAGATATAATACACGCTCATAATGCAGTATGGGCTGGATATGCAGCAAGTAGGATTAATAAACGTTTAGGGATCCCATATGTTGTTACAGAGCATAGTGGGGGATTCCTATCTGGAAATATATCAGGCTTTCAGATGAGGATGGCAAGATCTGTATACAGTGCAGCCTCGGAAGTCATAGCAGTAAGCACTACACTTGCAAATTCACTTGATATTTTGTTAATGGGAAGAAGTCGGAAAATTGTTCCTAATTGTGTAGATATGAAATACTTTTCTCTGCCTGTTTACCCTCGTAAATATTCGCCTTTTTCATTTCTCATGGTAGCTCGCTTGACTGAAAATAAGGGTGTTGATGTCTTGCTTGAGGCCTTTGCCATGAGGTTTCGTGATGAGCCTGATGTGTACCTTAGAATCGGTGGTGATGGGCCTAAAATGCAAGATCTCGTAAAGCTTACGTTGCACTTAGGAGTTCAGGATAAAGTGACATTTCTAGGTGAGCTTCATCGAGAGGGCGTAAGGGATGCTATGTGGGATTCCAATGTTTTGATAGTCTCTAGTTTCCATGAAACATTTGGAATTGTTTTAATTGAAGCGATGGCTACAGGAATACCTGTCATTGCAACACGGTGCGGTGGTCCTAACGATATTGTCACAAATAAAACCGGGATACTTGTTGATATAGGAAATATCCGTGAGCTTGCTGTCGCAATGGATAAATTGCGTAATGAGAATGTTGGGTCAAGCGCTGAGCTTCGAAATTATGTAAACGATTCGTTCTCTAGTTCTAGAGTTGCTGGCAGTATTAAAAATATTTATGAAAACTGCCTGGATTTAAAGTGATTTAAGTAGTGGTTATTGGAGTACACGCTAATAATCTGTAATCAAAATTTTATATTTAAGCTGTTAAGGTTGGTGTTGTAATCTATGATTATTATTAGACTTTTTGTTTTCTCTGGTTTGGTATGAAAATATCACCAGTTGCTGTTTTTGGCTTCAACAGGGCTGAGCATTTAGACCGCACATTAAAAGCACTGATGAATAATGAACTGGCAAATATGACGCCAGTGTTTATTTTTATTGATGGAGCAAGGCATGATTCTGATATGGCTGATGTTGTAGCTGTTCAGAATGTAGCACGGAAGGCTACTGGATTTTCTCGTATTGAAATAGTTATTCGAGATAAGAATGCTGGTCTTGCAACATCAATTATTGAAGGTGTATCCAAGGTTTTAATGGAATACGATTCCGTTATTGTTTTGGAAGATGATCTTGTCACCTCCCCTTATTTTTTAATGTATATGAATAAAGCACTGGTACGATATAAGTATTCGAAAAATGTTATGAGTATTAGTGCGTTTGGAAGAAAAGAAGTTGCTGAGGGGCTTTGTGGTATGGATCAGTTTGATGCTTATTTTGTACCTCGAAACTCTTCTTGGGGATGGGGTACATGGAAAGACTCATGGCAACTTGCAGACTGGGATGTGAGTGATTATGAGGAGTTTAGCAATGATAAAGAGTTGCGTAAGCAGTTTTCGGCTGCGGGTGAGGACGTTTGCTTAATGCTTGATCTTCAGCAATATGGTTTTTTAGATTCTTGGGCTATCCGCTGGACATACGCTCACTTTGTAAACGATGGAGTTTCACTAGTTCCATACCATTCCTATGTTAAAAATATTGGATTTGATGGTAGTGGAACACATTGCCGAATTAGTGATCGATTCGATCTTGATTTAACAAAAGCGAAGAAGTTCCCGTGTTTTCCGGAGTTAGAGCACGTAAGGGAAGATACGCTTGCCGTATTTCGTTATGCACATAAGCAACGCTTAGTTAGTCGTCTTTATTGGCAGGCTCGGCTTTTATCTCGAAAATGTGGATTGTGCTAGTGCTAGTGCAATTATTATGAAGATGAGCGTGTTATTGGTAAGCTTTTCTTTTTCAAGAGGAGGAGCTGCAATAGCTGCAAGAAAGTTTGCTAGATTAGCACAATATTTTTCGGATGTGCGCTGTTTTTGTGCGGAACCATCTTCTGGGGAAGATGATTTACGGATTTTAGAACCGTCCCGATTGGAATTTATTTTTCACAAAATAAAGCGCATTATCTCTTATGCTTTGCTTAAGCTAATGACTGATGGAAACCCAGTCAAGCATTCACTAAACCTGTTCTCTTCTCGTAACGTGCTGAATGGAATAAAGGTTGCGCAATCATTTGATACTGTTCTTCATTTACACTGGGTTAACAACGATACTTTGAGTATTTTTCACTTGTATAAACTACCGTCAGGTAGTGTGATAACTTTACATGATGAGTGGTTTTATTGCGGTGCAGAGCATTATTATCCTGGGGAGTCAAAGAATAAGAAATTCATAGATGGTTATTCATATCGTGATCCAGATGTCAGTGGTATTAACTGGAATAGACTGGTTTGGAAAATTAAGCTTTCTCAGCTAAGAACTAGAAAAGATTTGATTTTCACAGTCCCTTCTAGGTGGATGCTTGATAGAGCAAAGGAAAGCGCGATTTTGAGGGATAAAAACATTCAGTTATTACCTAATCCTATTGAGACAGATCAATTCAAACCGCTAGAAGTGGACGAGCGGTCTATATTAAGGATTAAGCATGGTATAGGTGAGAATGATATCGTGTTTACTGTTGGCGCAGTCAAGGGGGCGGATAACCCAATGAAGGGGTTCGACGTTTTCATAAATGCCCTGGCTCTCTTAAGGCCACGCCTTGGGGTTGATATGTTAGATAGTATTCATTTTGTTATGTTTGGAGGGTGCGGAGATGACCGTGAAGAATATTGCGGATTTTCAGTTGTTAATCTTGGGAGAGTAAGTGGAACATCAGAAATGCGTAAGGTTTATGGAATAGCAGATTGCACGATAGTTCCATCAATAGTCGAATCATTTGGGCAGGTTGCGGCTGAAAGTTTAGCTTGCCAAACCCCGGTCGTAGCATTCAAAACGTCAGGGATAATGGATATCGTTCAGCATGGGAGGAGCGGTTATTTAGCTGAGCCATATAATCCTGAATCCCTTGCTGACTGCCTTTATATGATGATTTATCTTACGAGCTTAGAAAGGTCTGCTTTGGGCTTGTTTGGGCGATCATATGTAAAGGCTCAGTTTTCGTTTCCTGTGGTTGGTGAGATTTATCGGCGTGTTATCGATGATGCTCTCAAGGCTGGGCATCATCATTGCCCTGTTTGATGGAAAAAAAGATTTTTGGTGGAAATAATAAACTAGTTATTAAAGGCGGTTTTTCCGAATAGTTATTGTATGGTCTACGATAACGATTATTCTGTCGAAGCGAATGAATAAGAAAGTGAGTCTTTCTTAACAATGCGGTCATAATGAAAGTAACTATTATTACAGTTTGTTTTAACAGCGCCTCAACTATAAGAGATACGATAGAGTCAGTGCTTGGTCAGAACTATCCTGATATCGAATATATTGTCATTGATGGTGCGTCTAGTGATGCAACAATGGATGTCGTTAGGGAGTATGGCGACCACATCAATGTGGTGATCTCTGAACCTGATAAAGGGATTTATGACGCTATGAATAAGGGTATTCAATTGGCGACAGGTGATGTAGTTGGTTTATTAAACTCTGATGATTTTTATTCGGATGACTCGTCGGTTAGTCGTTTGATAGCATGTATGGAAGCGACAGATTCTGACACGGTTTTTGCCGACCTGGCCATTGTTGATGGAAAAGATACCGAGCGTACTATTCGTTATTATAGTTCCGATGCTTTTCATCCGGGTCGTTTGCGTTATGGTTGGATGCCTGCCCACCCCACTTTTTTTGTAAAGCGTGAACTCTATGAAACCCACGGTGGTTTTTCATTGGATTATTGTATTGCTTCGGACTTTGAAATGGTCGCGCGGCTGCTTTATACGGCTAAGGCTAGCTATTCATATCTGCCTGGGGTGGTTGTCAAAATGAGAGCCGGGGGAGCCAGTACCAGCGGATTAAAGAGTAGCTGGATTCTTAATCGAGAAATTGTCAGAGCTTGTCTGGCTAATGGTATTAAGACAAGTCTTCCCCGTGTGTTGTTAAAAATTCCTGCAAAGCTGATGGAGTACATTCGAAAATAAACATGATACTTGTGACTGGTGCCAATGGGTTTGTTGGCTCTGCCGTGGTAGCCGCGCTTAAAAGAAGGCAGCTGGCTGTTCGGGGGGCGGTTCGTTCTTCGCCGATGGAGGGGGGCGTTACTGTGGGCGATATTGGCCTGGATACTAATTGGCTACCCGCGTTGGATGGTGTTGATACTGTTATTCATACTGCGGCTAGAGTGCATGTGATGGCCGATACAGAGAGCGATCCGTTAGTGGCTTTTCGCCGTGTTAATGTTGAGGGTAGTCGTCGGCTGGCGGAGCAGGCTGCGCAGGCTGGTGTCACCAGGTTGATATTTATCAGTTCGGTTAAGGTTAACGGTGAGGTGACCGGTGCGAGTAAAGACGAAATGCCTTTCTCCTCTTTTTCACCTGCTTGCCCGGTCGATGCCTACGGGCAATCGAAATGGGAGGCGGAGCAGGTACTTCATGAGGTGGCCGCACGTACAGGGCTAGAAGTGGTCATTATTCGTCCGGTGTTGGTCTATGGGTCGGGGGTCAAGGCGAACTTTCAAACTATGATGCGTTGGTTGGTTAGAGGAGTACCTTTGCCACTTGGCGCTATTCATAATAAACGTAGCCTGGTGGCGCTGGATAATTTGGTGGATCTAATTGCGACCTGCATTGATCATCCCGCAGCGGCAAATCAGACGTTTTTGGTGAGCG
>Ga0316207_10002625_pt1 | contig 18072 bp, 42 predicted proteins | sample 6weekpyrite_MG_FD_204943 | JGI IMG/M metagenome (GOLD analysis project Ga0316207, IMG submission 204943) | Microbial mat bacterial communities from mineral coupon in-situ incubated in ocean water Damariscotta River, Maine, United States -... | ecosystem: Environmental > Aquatic > Marine >...
ATAATTTGGATGAGATCGGATTCCCATTAGAGACTGCGCCGAATTATAAAAAACTAACTCCAATTTTCTTATCAAAATTTAAAAAATTGGCAAACGATTATTTTGATGATTGTACTTATTTATTTAGTGATAGAGAATTTATTGAAATAGTTACCCGTGTTGTAGAACGCAAATTTAGTTTGGCATTTATTGCACTTGAATCATATGGGTTTGAATTTGTTGAAGGCATCAATTCAGAGAAAAATGTTGATTGTTTCTTAACAATGAAATCCAAATTGGGACAAGTTGTGACGGTTAAACCAAATATGTACTTTGGTTGCTCTTTTAGTATTGACAAAGGAATAAAAAATGAGACATGTTGAAGTTACATCAAGTTATTTTAAAAATGCGCCATATATCTATATTACAAATGCAAAAGAACTTGGAGAATATTTCGAAGCTCTTGATAATGGTGTATATGAAACTATTGAAAAGGCTATAAAATCAGGAGTTACGCCGGAACGACTCAATCATATTATTGATAGAGATGATATTGGTGATCAAGTTCTTGCTGTTTCATATGCTCGTTGCAGTACGGAAGGTGGAAATCCATTAGTTGGAATGGCTCCTGCAATGCAAAATAAAATGCAAATGTTAGGTGATCATTTAATGAAATATGGAAGTGTTCTTATTAATAAAGCGGGTGGATTCTGTAATGCTGATAAAGATTGGGTTATTACAGATGTGCCTGCACCAGCTGAAAAACCTAAGTTTAAATTTGCTAAAAATCCCTCATTCATTAATTTAGAAAATGATGCTCATTTAGAACAACATACAAGAAAATGGTTCCAAAGAAATAATTATGAAATATCATTTATTAAAAAATTAAGAAGGTTTTCGTTAGAAGCGTTAACTAAAATCTTTACAGATTTTAAAGAAGCTGGTGGTAAAGGCATTTATGTCTACACAACCGGTATTGATGCTGAGCAGGTTCATGATTATTGTGATGCAGTAATTAAAGCTGAATTAACTGATGCAATTTTCGAATTCAATTCAGGTAAACCATCAGATCATGTAATGCAGGCGCTCGATAATTTAGTTGAAGCAGATGTTAATGTTAAAATAAAATTAGTTTAGGAGAATATTGTGGCAAATCAATTTAAAGAAATTAAAAGCTTTGTATCTAAAAATACTCGTTCGACTAGCATTGAAGCACGTCAATTAGCGGAACTTGTTTTAATAAATGAAAAATACGAAGATCTTGTTAAATTAGTATCAAATTATATATCTGAAACTGAAGATAGATTTAAAAATATACATGAATTAGGAAATTAACGTGGAAAATAAAACAGTAGTAAAAATGGTTTTTGGATCACATTTGTATGGATTAAATAATGCAGATTCTGATACGGATTTTAAAAGTATTATATTGCCAACAAAAAGAGATATTCTTCTTGGTAGAACTAAATTTTCTATTAGTGAATCAACCGGTGATGATGATTCCAAAAATGATAAAGATGATGTTGATATGGAATCATATTCATTTCATAAATTTATTGAAATGGCATGTAAAGGAGATACATCGTCTATTGATATGTTGCACGCTCCTAAATCAGCAATCTTAGAAACAAGTGATACATGGGAATGGCTTGTTAAAAATCGATCAATGTTTTATACCAAAAATATGAAATCATATATTGGATACGTAAAAAAGCAAGCTGCAAAGTATGGAATTAAAGGTTCAAAGATTGAAATTCTTGAAGGAATTTTAGTTCATGCTGGTTTAGGCAATTTTAGTTCTGGTACAAGACTTGGTGATATATTAGATAGATTACCAATAAATGATCATGCTAAGATCGAAGTCGATGATACGAATTCGTCCGGTTCGCAAAGATTTTATGTCATCTGTGGAAGAAAATTCCAAGACACTATAAGGGTTGAGCAATTTTTAACAAACCTTAGAAAAATTTATGATTCTTATGGTGCTCGTGCAAAAGCCGCTAAAGAAAATAAAGGTATTGATTGGAAAGCTGTTTCTCATGCATTACGTGCTGGTTATCAAGCAAGACACATTTATACAAATGGTGGATTTTCGTATCCACTTCCTGAAACAGGTTTTTTATTGGATGTGAAAGAAGGAAGATTAGATTATATTAATGATGTTCAACCTGCTCTAGATAGTCTTGTAGATGAAGTATTTGAATTGTCTAATAAATCAAATTATCCTGACAATATAACTATTGGCACATTTGAAAATCATTTAGCTCGGGTGCATGAAAATATAGTTTTAAACATTTCATAATGTATATCGGGTGCAATACCTGATATATTCAAAACCTCATCATTTTTTAAGTAATCACTTGTTATAATTCTCATATTAAAATAAATGGGATATAACAAATGGGCGTTTTATTTACTTCTGATCTACATTTAGGTCACAAAACAATTCCAAAATACCGTGATACGTTTCCAACGATGGAAGCGCATGATGAGTATATCCTTGATAAAATGTCTAATCTTTCGAAACGACATATCTTATATATCCTTGGTGATTTTATTTTTGATGGCCCTAAGTACACTGAGTACATGGCACGCATTAGCGAAATGCCGGCTCGGTTTAGAGTTATTATGGGTAATCATGATACTTTAAAATTACATGATGAAGAAAAAATTGAAATACTAAATCCTTTATATACTAAAAAGCATATGTGGTTTAGTCATGCACCAATACATCCAAAAGAACTTAGAGATAAATTTCTAAATGTTCATGGACATCTACATCAACATTCTTTAGCTGACCAACATTATTTCAATGTTAATATTGATGCTAACGAATACGAGTTTGTTGAGTTTGATACTTTAAAGCAGCGAAGAGATTCAAACATTAAACTTTCAAATATTGCTGCTATGGAATAATAATGAAAGATTCAAGTAAAAAACAAACCTTTCTCGAAAGAGCTCATAGATCATCAACAGGAAATATCTTCTTTGGTGTTTGTCAAGGTTTAGGTATTGCTGCAAGAACAGAGCCATGGATATTTCGATTTATTTTTCTTGTTGGTTTATTTTCTACAAATGGATTCATGGTAATTTTATATTGTGCATTAGCATTAACACTTCCCGATGAATCAGAGGTTGAATTGGATGACTAAAGAAGAAATTAATAAAGCTCTTTTAGAGGGTAAACGTGTAAAACATATGTGGTTCTCTCCTGATGAGTGGATGGAATATAATGAATTTAGAGAAATTGTTTTTGAAGATGGATGCAAATGTTCACGTTTTGAATTTTGGCAGCATAGAGATGATGAATCTTGGTTAACAGGCTGGTCAATAATAGAAAAATGAAAATAAAATTACTAAGTGATATTCATAATGAGTTCAGTGTTTTTCAATATGAACCACAAGGAACAGAACATGAAGAAATTCTAATTCTTGCTGGTGATATTGGAACTTTAAAAGCATCAGAAATTGATCATACTCTATATCATTTTGTTGATGATCTTGCCAAAATTTTTAAACATGTCATTTTAATTTCAGGCAATCATGAATATTATGGTTCGCTTATGCAGAACGTTGATAAGATGTTGCCAACTGGTAAGTACCATAAAAATGAATCTCGTAAAGGTTGGGCTGATAACGTTCATTATTTACAAAATGATACTATATTAATTGATGACGTTGTATTTATTGGTAGTACCTTATGGGCTGACTTTGGTTATGACCCGACAGTGATGACAACATGTCAGTTTGAAATAAATGACTATAAGAAAATTACTTTTTTCGATGGTGTAATTTATAGAAAATTAAGACCGATTGATACATTGAAGCGTCATCAAGAAGCTGTTGATTATATTTTTCAATCAATAAAAGAATCAAATACTACTGGTAATAAAGTTGTGGTGTGTACTCACCATGCACCAACGTATAAATCAATATCACCAGAGTTTGCAAATGATGATGTAAGAGATGCATATGCATCTGATCTATCTGAAGAAATTTTAGATACGCAACCTAACCTTTGGGTTCATGGTCATACACATCAAAACCAAGATTATATGATTGGTGATACTCGTGTTGTTTGTAATCCTCGTGGATATTACAATCAAAATAAAGACTTCAACCAACATTTAATTCTTGAAATATAACATTTCTTAAGTATATTCTATATACAATATTCCTATTAACATAAACTAATAGGAATATCATGTCTTTACATTTACAAATCGGCGAACAACAATTTAATTGGGAAGCAAAAGAATATATTCTTTGGACCGCAGCATTACCCGATGGTGGCGTAAAATGCATTGTTGACAATAATGGTACCGGTGGAATGTATCAATTGCAGTTTATTCGTAATTATATGGAAGATCATTTTGGTCATTTAGAAGCATCACATAATAAAGATGATTTTTTCGATGCTTGGGATTTTATTAATGGTATGTTAAAAGCATCATTAATGAATTCTGATGAAAAATGGATTGATCTTGATGCTAAAACAAAAACAGGAGAATTTGGTTTGACTGAAGAAAATGTTCAAGCACTACAGAATGATATTGAAGGTTCTGATATATCAAAAGAATCTGTTCCAACCATTGAAGCATTAATTGAATTCTGGAAAGAAAATAATGTTTGATAATCGTTTATTTAATGTCAATGGCAAGGGTATTGAGCTACTTACCAAAACTCTTGAATTAGCTTTTTTACAAGCCGACTTTGGTAGTTGTGCATCATGGGAAGAAAGTAAAGAACATGGTTTAATATTATCTTGGAGTCCATCAGGAGCAAAAAATAAATTTCCAGCAGAATTAAGTGCTGAAGAAATAACTCCAATAGTTATAAATTGGTTGAACTCTGATTTTGCAAAAGAGGTTGAACTTTCTGATTGGTGTGGTGATGCTGATCATGATGGAAATAATGGATCTGGTTGGCAAGTTTACGTTGAAAATTGGGGTCATGTTGGAGATAGTCATTACGCAATTTGCGCAATTAAACTTGCATTTTTGTGGTATGGAAAGTGACTAAAAAAATTGCAAAAGATGTTATTTTAATTGAAGAAACTGATCCGGTAATATGTTCAGATTGTGGTCAATTAAAAGAACTTCGTCCTTATGGTAAAGATGGCGCATGGGTTTGTTTTGAATGTGCCATGAAAGATGAGAAAGAAGCTGAAAAACAATTTCAAAAACTCTTAAATGGAGAACGTGACATATGAATTCAATTAATTGGAAAAGACTTGGATTGGCCTTAACGGCTTGCATTGCATTTTTAATTTTGGCAGGAAATTTTTTAGGATAAACTTATGACTATTACTAAAGAAGATGTGCAAAAGTTTGATGACACTATCAAGTTCTTAGAAGATAAAGATCAATATAAAGCAGCGTTAACAGCCAAAAAATTCAAAAAGTGTTTTAATGAAACAAAACGAATTAATGAGCAATTAGAAGCTGTATTAAATCAATTAAAATTACAATCAACAAATGAGTACAACATAGAAATGCTCATTGATGATATTGAATTAATTTTAAATAAAGATTAAAATCACTTAGTTTTTAAGTAACTGCTTGATATTATAAATAAAAATATAAGTTGATAGACAACTTACATAACAATCATTCGGAGGATTTCCAATGGCTAAAAACACCGCCGTAATTATCGGCAGATTTCAACCTATACACTCAGCTCATATTGAGCTAATTCAAACAGCATTAAACGAAAATGATGAAGTAATCATTTTGGTAGGTTCTGTTAATCAAGCAAGAACACCAAAAGATCCATTCACATTTAAAGAAAGGGAAGAAATGATTCGTAAATCTTTTTCTTCTAATTACTCGAATAAAATGTCTGTTGTTCCAGTTCCTAATTTTCTTTATAATGATCTACATTGGATTTCAAATATTCAGTATAAAGTTGATGAGATTATTACAGATAAAAATTCAATTGTTACTTTATATGGTCATCACAAAGATGATTCATCGTATTATCTGGATATGTTTCCACAATGGGGATTTAAAGAAATTGAAAACATCAATGATCTAAATTCAACTGATATTCGTGAAGCAATGTTTGAAGACCCAACCTATAAAAGAGTTGAAGAATTAAATTTACCAGATGCGGTTGATCAATTCATTTATGAATTTATGAATGGATTTATGCATTATGATTTTCTTTTGGAAGAATATAAATTTATTAAAAATTATAAAAAGGGTTGGGAAAAATCTCCATACCCACCAACATTTATAACAGCAGATGCAGTTGTTATTCAAAGTGGTCATATTCTTTTAATTAAACGAAGAGCAAGTCCTGGGAAAGGTTTATGGGCATTGCCTGGTGGATTTGTTGAACAAACTGAAACATTTCAACAAGGAATGATTAGAGAACTTCGTCAAGAAACTTCTTTAAAGGTTCCAGAAAAAGTTCTTAAAGGTTGTATTAAAGCAAAAGAAGTTTTTGATGCGCCAGGAAGATCATTACGAGGTAGAACAATTACTGCAGCATTTTTAATCGATTTACCTGAATTTGGTTTATCCAAAGTTAAAGGTTCTGATGATGCTGAAAAAGCTAAATGGATTCCAATAACAGAAGTTATGGGAATGCGTGAAAAACTTTTTGAAGACCACTACGATATTATTGTTAAAATGATTGGAGAGTTATAATGGAAACAGATGTAAATGTTTTAAATCGTGAATCATTAAATTATGATTATTTTCCTGAAAATTGGGTATTATTAAAATTCGATTCTGAAGAACATGGTGTGTATTATAAAGTTCTTGGCGGTTGGTCAGGTGGTTATACAACCGGTGATTCTTGGAGAATGAATTCAGGTATTGAAAAAATTGAACAAGATGAAGATTATTATTACTTCATTGGATTTTCTGGTTCAATTTATAAGTGTGATAAAAATTCTGAAATAGTTAGGATGAATATAGGTCATGTCTTAAATCAACTTCTTGAAAGAGATGGCGTTAGTCAAATTGATGCCAAGGATATTGAATTATGAGTAATATTTTTATTCCTAGTACACGTATTATTGGTCGGATGCCTAACTACACACCAGAAGAAATGAAACAAGAAAATATGATTTTCAATGGTGATAGAGAATTTTCATATTATCAAAGTGGCAAGATTACAAGAAGATTTATTGAAAATTTTCTTGATGAAGATAAAGATTGGATTATTGACACACGAGTTCATATGTTAATGAAAGATTGGTATCCATGTATTGGTGGTTGGCATTGTGATGATATTCCTCGTGATGAAATTACAAAACAACCGAATTATAAAGACCCTGATTATATTTCTGAACACATTTTATGTGTTATTGATTCAGGTACTGGCTCATTAACAGAATTTGTTGATGGAAGACTTGAATTATCTAATGTTCCAAATGATAAACAGGTTTATGAGCATTTTAATAAAGAAATAAATGAATTAGTTGATGATAATAAACTTAATACGCAACAATTTAAAAGTGGTGATGTATTATCATTTAATTCAATGACTTTTCATCAGGGACAACCTGCTGTAAATAAAGGTTTTCGTATGTTTATTAGAGCAACAACAAATACGCAACGTAAACCGCGAAATGAAATTCGCAAACAAACTAATGTCTATTTAGACACAAATAAAGGCTGGTGATAGACGCCATCCTATAACAATAATGGAGGATTTCCAAATGAGTATTTTAGAAACAATAACAAATGATTATGGATTAGTCGGTGATACAGATTCTTATAAGTTAAGTCACTATCCACAATATCCGAAGGGAACAACAAAAATGTTTTCCTATGTTGAATCACGAGGTGGTCGATTCAATGAAACAGTATTTTTTCAATTACAATATATTCTTAAAGAATATTTTAGTAAACCTGTGACAATGAATCAGGTTGAAAATATGAAAAAGTTTGCTAAACTACACGGTGAACCATTCAACTATAATGGTTGGAAGAAAATTGTTGAAGTTTACAAAGGTAGACTACCTGTTAAAATTCGCGCTGTTAAAGAAGGTACACCAGTTCCAGTTGGTAATGTTCTTTGTACTATTGAATCAAGTGTTGATGATGAAGAAGTTTTCTGGATAGTTTCATATATAGAAACAATGTTACTTCGTTTGTGGTATGGAACAACTGTTGCAACTTTATCCCGCGAAGTTAAGAAAGTAATTTACGCTGGTTTACAAGCAACATCCGATAATCCTGATATTGAAATTCCTTTTAAGTTACATGACTTTGGATCACGTGGCGTATCATCAATGGAAAGTGCCGTTGTTGGTGGCATGGCTCACTTAGTAAATTTCTTAGGAACTGATACAATTGTTGGAGCATTAGGTGCTGATTTAGCATACGGCGTTGATGGTGTGGCAGGATTTTCTATCCCAGCTGCAGAACACACAACTATGACAATGCGTGGAAAAGAAGGTGAAACATTTGCATTCAAAAATATGATTGATCAATATGGTGGTGAAGGTAAGATATTTGCTGTTGTTTCTGATGGTTATAATTATTGGGAAGCATTGAAAAAATGGGGTACCGAATTAAAACAATTGGTACTTGATTCCAAAGCAACATTGGTTATTAGACCTGACAGTGGTTATCCACCAGAAGTTGTACTTAAATCATTAGAAATACTTGATATGTATTATGGAAGTACAAAGAACTCAAAAGGTTATAAAGTTCTTAATACAGTAAGACTTATCCAAGGCGATGGTTTAAATTACGATATGATTCAAACTATTGTAGATGCTATTGAAGCAAATGGATATTCATTAGATAATGTTGCATTTGGTATGGGTGGTGGTTTACTTCAAATGGTAAATCGAGATACACAAAAATTTGCTATGAAATGTAGTGCTGCTAAAATTGATGGTAAATGGGTTGATGTTTTCAAAGACCCAATTACTGATAAAGGTAAGCGTTCTAAGAAAGGTAGAATTACATTATATCGCAATAGAGAGACTGGAGAATACTTATCTGGTCGAGTTAATAGAGCTCCTAATCCTGATTACATTGATGTATTGGAAGATGTATGGGAAGATGGTATTCTAATTCGTACTCAAACCTTTGAAGAAGTTCGTACTCAAGCAGCGTTTTAGTAAAACATTTCAAGGTATTTTTAATAATTTCCTTTACAAACGGTGATAATGTATTATATTCTTTTTATATACTAAATAGGTGCATAATATGAATATTAAATCTGAAACTCGAAATGCAAAGGCTTTATTAGTAAATACGGCGTGTTGTTTTACAATAATGTTAATGATGGGCAACACAGCACTTGCAAAAACTGCAAAAATTGAAAAAAATGTAGAAAATGTGACTGTTGTTGTTGCTCCATATAAATTTAACATAGATCATACATGTCCATCATCCGAAGATATAAGAACATCGACAATAGATATTATTAGTCATGTTATGACATGGAACAAACGAGTTCCTGATATGTTCTTTGGCAAAGGCTTCAAAACGCTTGGCCAGATGGCTAAAAATACAGGCTGTGAAATTAAGAATGTTTCTTATTCAAAATTTAGATGATAGGTATAACCATATATAATGAGTTTAAATCATTCTGAGTGCATCCAGAGCCATTAGATTAGATAAATAGCCCATATATAGACAAAATAAGCCCAAATAAGTGAAAATATTACTTTTTGGGTTTTTTTATGCTCATTTAATGTACATTGGTGATATTTAGGTATATATTTAATATGTTAATAAAAAATAAAAATGAATAAGGTAATAATGATGGGTAAGAAATCAAAAGATAAAGTAATTCCTAAACTCTGTGTTTTTTGCTACAACTTTGATTTATACACAGGTTCATCTAGCACATTTGATGAATCAGCCGGTGCAATGCGTTGTACCAAAGATCATTTCAATAATAAAGATGAGATTTTTCCAAGTTCTGATGAAGGTGATTTAAGAAGCATCATCTTTAAAGCTGAAACTTGCCCAGATTACAAACAAGTACAGGTGAAATAACATGGCAAAAGCAACTCACAATGGAACATGTCAATGCTGTGGTTCAATACAGAAACTCCCAAATGGTGTCTTATCAAAACATGGATATACCGTTGACTATGGTTGGTTCAATGGAACTTGCAAAGGCGCAGGACATAAACCATTTGAAGAATCAACCGATTTAATTGACAATTTAATTGAATTGGCTCAACAAAGAATTGACGAATTAAATTCTCAAGTTAATCTATTACAAGAATCAACAGATGCAACTGATGTTTGGAAACATTCTTATGCTTCACATAGACACCCAACTCGCCCAAGCGGTTATTTTTGGGAAAAGAAAGCTATCATTAAAAAAGTTCGTGAAAGTGATGGTTATGAATATTGGTCATGGGATGATGGAAAAGATTCATATAGCGTAAATAATAATTTAGGCCCATGTGAAAGTATATCATTGGAAGGAATTATTAAAAAAGAAAATGGCAAATACGTTGATAAGCTTCAAAAAGAAACTAATCAAACAAAACATTATATTATATGGCAACGTGAACGTTGTGTTAATTGGAAACCTCAACCTTTACTGGAGATTAAATAAAAATGAAAACTCGTAAAGTAAAAGACCATCCAGAACTCCCTACTGAATATCAACAAAAATTACTTGATTGGTATGGTGACAGAAAAGTTCTACAAGTTTGGAATGATGGCTATGGAACATATTATGTTGTCATCCAATTTGAAGATAAAATCTATTGCCCACGCCTTTTTAAAATTGGCAATGATCTTCATATATCAATTGATTCGGAACATAAAGTTAATTGTGAGGAGGCATTCAAATGAAAGTCTTCGCAACTGTAGAAAATAATGGTAAAGTAGAATTAGTAACATTTAATTCGGTAAAAGAATTTCAAAGTAAAGAAACTTGGACCGATGAAAAATTTATCAATATCGCAAAATATGATGAACTAGAATCGTATAGATTTGCTAATGAAAGAACAATTCTAGTTCATACCGACATTCAAAAAGAATCTCAACTAATGTTACGACAAAAATATTTTGAATTATTCAATAATGAATATATTTACTGGATGGATGCATATTGGAGATGTCCTGAAGGTAAAATCGAAGAAATTCATCGTTGCATCGACAGCAATAACGGCTTTGATGTTGAAGATTGTATTCAACTTAAGTCCAAACCAAGAAATATTTTTCCAGAAGTAATTAATGATACAAGTAACAACTCAAATACTGAGTGTTAAATGTAGTACAATTGTAGTAAAAATGTAGTTAATATTAATGTGAAAACAGGAGTTACAGCATGAAAACAGCTTTATTTTTAGTTATCGTATTCGGCCCAGGTGATGAATCTTCAAAGAAGGTTAAAGATTTTGATGATATTGATTTATGTAATAAACATAAACAAAGTATTGAACGGGTTAATTCTTCAAAAAGGAATGCGCGATTATTTGAATATTCTTATGAATGTAGAGAAGTTGAAGATGCATAAGAATATGTTAAATGAAGAAATGACAAAACGCGTCAATGACGCGTTGGATATGGCAAATGAAAATGGATTTGTTTTTGATTGTGGTAGTGTATTTGCTAAAGACCTAATTAAATATAATCCAGATTTTGAAAATTCTAATTTTGAAGCATTGAAAAAAGTATGCGGGTACGTTATTAGACAACGTAAGTCTCTCGCACACCAAGTGCATTAGGTGATATATGAGTATAGAAGTTATTCCATGTTTAAAAGTTTGGGAAGTTATTGAAAAAATCTCAAATGGAGAACGATGGGTCGTAATGGCTCTTGGCGGTAATTGGGTAGAACAACATTACCATGACATTAAATCGGTTTGTAAATTTATAGCAGCAGGAAAAGAAGTTGCTATAATTAACGATGGCGCTAGTACAATTTGGTGCAAATTTAATTTTAACTTTTTTAATCAATATGGCGGTTTGCCAACAAGTGATGGTTTTATTCGTAATTTTCATGATGTTCATGATGATGAAACAACATTTCTTGTTGAATCTCCATATTATTATTGGACAGGTGGCGAAAGTCCAGTACCAGAAGATGTTCTTATTGAAGCTATTGATATTGAATCATTTCCAACTAGATCAAAAGCTAAGAATTTCAACTGGGAAAACGAAGGTAGCGTAGTAGCTTTTAAAATATTAGGAGAATAATATGAGTATTGTCGTATTTGAAGATTTTCCAACAGCACAAAAATTGGAGTTGATTCCGGAGATTTTAAGATCGGGTAATCTACTTCATGATTTACATCTTATTGAACACAATGGTACTGAATGCGTAAGAGAATATCTTAAAGCAAATCCAGATATTAATGAAAATATGCAAGCAATTAAGCCAACAAGGAAATTGACATGAATATACATACAACAGGAAAAGATGTTTTAAAAGAAAATGGTCGTGGTATTGGTTCAGCACATCATTATCTGGAAAGACTTACGCCTGATTCATCTCCCGTATGGGGAAGTGATGATGAAACTCAACTCACAATTAAAATGGCTGAGGAAATGGTAGCCAATGCTATTGCCGCTGATAGAAAAGAACGTGCATACAACAACAATGATGCAGAAAAAGCAAGACTTTTTGATATGATTGAACAACATCTCAATAGTGTTGAAAAAATAGATAATTATTGGAAAGCAAGCTTTGGTAAAAAATCCGAGGATTTTGCACTAATTGATAATTTAGCTGGTTCCATAAAGGTTGCTATTCAAGCAATTAAAATTGGATAGTTCACGATAACATATTGGAGATGTACAATGAACAAACATACGATTGTTAAGGTTGAAAATGGAACCATCATTAATATCAAAACAAATGAAGAGATACCAATTGAATTAATGTCTCATCACACTGTTCCTAAAGATGGCTATTATGCTCTTTCAGAAGTAACGTGTAATGGCACTTGTTCTATTGGTTCACCTTCGCAAAACTGTGTTGATAATGGATTTTATGTTGCTAAATCATGTTCGTTGTACAAACCAAAAACATTAGAAGAAGCTAATATAGAAATGGAAGATGTTTTGAAACTTGTTGGTGAAAATAAATTATGAGCTGTAAACACAAATTTAGAATATCATCAAAAAATGCTGACGGTAAAACATTTGTCGAGTATTTCACACTTGAAGATTTGATTCTTATTGATAGTTGTAAGTCAACAACAGAAATAATATCAAAGGATCAATATACGTGTATGAATGATGATAACGGAAAAGAAGTATACGAAAATGACATGGTTGAATGTGTATTGCAAGATGAAGATGGTAATTTTCATGAAACAATAGGAACTGTTATCTACAATGAATTTGAATATTGTGTTGATACTGATATTCATGACTGGCCAGTAGCATCATGGAAAACAATTACTAAAGTTAAAGTTCTTGGTAATAGAATAGAGAATCCCGAACTTTATATCTAAATATCCTCTTTTTTAAGTTATCATATGTTATGATAACATCATGATTAAATTAATAGCAATTTTAGCAATTATATGGTTTTTCTTTATGTACTTTAAACATAAGGATTAACATGACATTTGACGAAATAGAACAAATCGCCGATGAACTTGGGCTTACAAAAAAGCCGAACGATTGGAATATGCAATTGGGTTATATTCCACCTATGTCATGGGCTGGTAAACGTGTTATTGAAACACCTCAATATCAGATCATCAAATTATCAAATCATATCGAATGTTCAGATGAAGTTAGAGAAAAGTTTAATGCTTGGGCATTAGAATTATTTGGTACCAGAAATTTGGTCCCTGATGATAATGTTGTTATGTTTGGTGATAATATTGTTATGTCCCAATCAGCACTCTCTATGTTGAACTCAGCCATTTAAAGATATAACATGAATAAGAAAGTTCCTTTAGTACTTTGGTCAGGTGGTTTAGATAGCACGTATTTATTATGGTGTTTATTAAGTAATAATACTGTATGCGATGTTCTATATGTTAATGTTCAAAATAATACTAATATGATAAAACAAGAACAAGCAGCAATTAAAAAGCTTAAATCTATATTAAAGAAAGCTGATTATTCTGCACATATAAGAAATGAATTAACATATGATGTTCCCGTCAGAAGTAATAGTTCTCAAATGACATTACCTCAGGCTGCTATTTGGTCTGAAGCTATTCTTTGGAACTTCAATCCAAATAAGCATTCACATATTGAAATTGGTTATGTGAAAGGTGATGATTTTTGGCATTATAAAGAAGCAATTTCTTTATATCAGAATCATATGTTTAAAGCATTTCTTTACGATGATGTACAGATAAAATATCCTCTTGAATGGACACCTAAAGAAGAAATTATAAAAGAATTTAAAAATAGAAAGGTTGGTATTGAGTTACTTAAACATATCAGATATTGTGAAATAAGTACTACAAAAACACCTTGTGGTAAATGCCCATCTTGTAAAAAACACATAATATCTATGTATTCCTACGAGATATTATGATTCTTTAAGTATCTGCTTAATATAATTAATTTCTATTTACTGGAAATGGTTATATTAGTATGTCCAAAGAAGAAATCATTAAATTTTTAAAAGAAAAATTAACAATTGAAGTTGAGAAAGTTCCCTCCTGCCCTGATTACTTAGAAATCAGCTTATACTTAAATGGTGAATTAATCTCAGAATCACAAGCAGAATTATATTATGATTAAAAAAGAAAATTATAATCGTGTACTATTGGTAGATAACTATCCATTCTTAAAAAAGATGATTGATCTTTATTTAACATTAGTTTATAACGCCAGTGTTATGAATAATTGGGCATTGTTACTAACACCTACTAAACGCAAAAGAATAATAAAATCACTTAAGCCACTTAATAATTACATCATTCTACGTATTCAAAGAATGATTGGTGTTGATGCATACAATTTAACCAGAATGTATGGTAAACCAAACTCATTTGTTATTCATTATTATAAAGAAGATTAACTCATTTTTTTAAATAACATTATGTTATAATTTCTTAAATTAAGGAGATTATAATGGGTATTAACGAACAAAAAGATAATACAACTATTTCAGATGATGAGTATGATGAACTCTTAAAAGATAGTGTTCTTTTAAACTGTTTAAGAGAAGTCGGTGTTGATAATTGGGATGGTTGGGATGATGCAATCACTTTATATAATGATAGAATAAGCGAATAAATTAGGAGATTAAATTGGAAATTGGAATAGACTTTCATGGTGTGATTAATGAAAATCCAGAGTTTTGGGCACACTATACTAAAGAAATGCATGATAATGGAAATGTTATTCATGTGGTTACAGGTGGGGAACGTTCAGAAGTTGAACCATTCTTGAAGAAGAATGATATTAAGTTCGATAAAATTTTCTCAATTATCGATGATGCCGTGGAACGAGGTATTGAAGTTAAGCGTGATGAACAAGGTAAAAATCCAATAATCGCAGATAAAATTTGGAAACGTGCTAAAGGTATGTATGCAAAATCTGCTGGTTTGGATATTCATATTGATGATACTGAACAATATGGTCGTTATTTTCCTAAAAAATGTAGATTCATATTATGGAAATAGGATTTATTTTATTTGTTTCGGTGATTATATTAGTGGCTGGCGGGATATGTGCGTTCTATTTAACGAATGACTCAACATGCAAACATGAAAATGTTGATGTGTTATATTCTAATTCTGTTACATCAGAACCAAAAGAAGGAAGATGTAAAGATTGTGGTCAATATTTATATGCTACCACAATTTGGACAAAAGAGAACTACTAATGAGTTGTACACAAGAAAATTGTAAACCAAAACAAGTAATTGTCATGCGTACTGATTTAAATATGCGCAAAGGCAAAATGGTGGCACAAGGTGCTCATGCATCAGTCATATCTATGAAGAATATGATAACTAAAACAACTGGTGATTTCACTGAGAATAATAAACAAACACATCTACAATTAAGTGTTCCAATGTCTGGTTGCGCTGATAAATGGTTGTCTGGATCGTTTACTAAAATTTGTGTTGGTTGCCGAGATGAGGTTGAACTAGATTTGTTGGCATATGATGCTAAGAATCTTGGATTACCAGTGGCAGTTATGATTGATGATGGTATTACTGAATTCAAAGATGAAAAAGTGAAAACTTGTATTGCAATCGGTCCAGCGTGTTCTAAGAAAATTGATACAATAACACGTAGTTTAAAGTTATTGTAATGGACTGGCTCGATTATGTTCTCGTTAAAGAAAGACGTCTTTTTAGAAAATTAGAAAACAATTATACTAATAAAGAATTAACCAATTTTTATCAGGCGCGCAATACGCAAGATAGAGAAGTCGCAAGAGCAAGAGTTTTAGCAAAACGATTAGAATTTTTAGCATATTGGATACAAGAACAGTAGTCCCTATATAAATAGCATAAACTTATATGGGAGATGAAATGGACGCCAAGAAATGTTCTGAATGCGACAATAAAGAACAAAATAGATATAATTACGACAACATATGCTTTTATTATTGCGGTAATGAAAATGCACCAAAGGGCCATAGCAAAATATTATCATGTTGTAATTTTATTAATGAAGAATCACCAACATGGTGTCCATTGAGAGAATAATGACAAACCAAGAAAAGAAAAAGCAAAAAGAAAAATATCAAGCGCTTTATAATGAATTAAAAGAATATTATGGTGATAAGTTAGTAAATCATATTCACCATCCTATTCAATTTAAGAACCAAATTAAATTATATAATTATATACAATCTAAGAAAACAAACACAGATTTGGAGATAGTCGATGATAAATAAGTTTAATGATTTTTGTATAGCTCTATATGTAAAAATATACAATTGTTTAACAGGTGGTAAATGTATTGAACGTGACGAGCATGAAGATATTGGTCATATGTAAATATGACTAGTGAAAATGCAAAAGCACAAATTGCAATATGTCGCTTAGCAATTGGTATGTATGAGCAGCAATTAGAGCATGAAAAAGAAGAAAAATTTAAAAAAACAGTACAAAAGAATATTGAGATGGAAGAAGTTAAATTAGATCAATTTAAAATCGACTATCCAGAACACTTTATATAAGGAATCAAATGAGTAAGCAAGTAATTAATTTATACAGTAACGAGTTTTTGCCAAAGCAAGAATTCATTTTAGTTAAACCTGAAGAACTTCAAACAGAACGTACGACTGATGGTGGAATTATCATATCAATGAAAACTGGCAGTGAAGTTAACGATCGTCCATCAAGTGGTAAGGTTATCTCTGTTGGTGAAAATGTTGAAGAAATTGATATTGATGAATTTGTCATCTGGCCTGGCACTGATGGTTTAGATTTATCTTTCATTGATGGCGATTTTCTTTTACTTCGATCTAAATCAATTATTGGTATTAAAGTTAAAGTAGAAGACTAGTGAGCAGTAAAGATAAAGCAACATCTCTTGCTAACAAGATGAATAAAATTACCGAAAAATTCTCTCAGTCTATTGATATGGCTGATGAATTGGAAGTTACCGGTGATGATATTGTTGAATTCATTGAAGAAAAAACTCAGAATATAGAATTATTTTCTGAGTCTATTCCTGCTGAAGAAATCATTAACTTGAAAAACTTAGTTGATGATTTTCAATATGTTAGAGAAACGCTTAAAGAAAATACTGATAATGGCCGTAGGGTTTTAAATGCGGTTACTTATGATTTATTAGATTCTGATGATGATAAACGTGCACAATTGATTATGTCTTTTGCCGAATTAAATAAAGCGGTTGCAGATAATATGAAATTATACGTTATGTCTTATAAAGAAATATCAAATACTCTGTTAAATATTGACAAAATCCGTAAAGCGCAAGGTCCAGATGCGCCAGGAAATGTAACAAATAATCTACATGTGCATACGGAAGCAATCAATACTGTCGATTTAATCAAAAGCTTATCTGCAAAGAATAAATAGATTAAACACAGGAGAATATAATGAGTTTCAAGGAATATATAAACGAGAAACAGCTGGATCAGAAGGATATTTTAAATTCTTTAAAAGCAGCACTTAAGGATTTAGATAAAGATTCTAAGACCGCAAAATCTATCCAGAAAACAATTAAAAACATTGAAGATATGAATA